>Ga0123352_10020181_pt1 | contig 10619 bp, 6 predicted proteins | sample TergutLab28metaG_FD_89700 | JGI IMG/M metagenome (GOLD analysis project Ga0123352, IMG submission 89700) | Labiotermes labralis P1 segment gut microbial communities from Petit-Saut dam, French Guiana - Lab288 P1 | ecosystem: Host-associated > Arthropoda: Insects > Digestive system > Gut ... | reverse complement strand
GTGAGTGTTTGGTACAATGGGGTTGTTTTGGGGACGTGGGCAAGATATGGGAGCCAAAATGAGTAACTTGTCTCCCCAAAACCGGCTTTTTGGGGAAAAAAAAAAATTTACCCCCCCCCCCCCCCAAAAAAAAAGCCTGTGTTGCTGGTGCCCAGCCGAATCCAATATGCCAAAGCATTTTCATTAAATAAATTCTCAACTTACAAAATTAGGTGCACGTGCGGTCCCATCGTGTAGCTTGATGGTAAATTTGCAAAGCACACGGTAGTTACATCTCTCTATGCTGTTAGCCCCCTTTGTCACGAAACCCGAAACGAAAGCGAATACAAGTAACTTTATCTTTGCAAACACCAAATAGCCAAGGAACACTTGAAATGTTTTTATCATTTGATTAGTAAATTCCAAAACAGGTGCGAACCCGAAAATTATCTGTGCCATCAGGCCCAGGATATTGCAGAACTCTAGCAAACAGCGCGTTGTATGTGTAAAAGAAAATCTTCACGTAATCTACCAGGGACAGCAACAATAGTACAAAAATATGTGACGATAAATTTCACATCACAGACAATACATATCTCTTCCAACAAGTACTGTAACTTCTAATGTACCTTTCCTTCGCAATCAAGTGCTATTCCATGAGTTTGTCACCTAAACAAGTTACCGAGGACGGCTTAAAATAGCTTGGAGCCAGGGGCTGACAGTAAACACCACTGCCCGGCGTGCACACCGCAGTCCCTAAGTCAAATTTAGCAACGGTCTAAAACGTGTACAATCGACAGCAAATGATATGTATGTCTGGACTTAATAACGCAATGTATAACTGACAATTCTCGGACTACAGCATCATGGATACAACTTCCGTCTCAGTAACCAATGTGATTAAAAAATTGGCCGAAAAACAACTTCCAGCCAATTAACTCGAAGTGCTTAAGGAAAGTAATATGGAAACATGGTCACGACGGTCTCCCTTCCGTTACCTTTCAAAGCGATATGTGTCACAACATTCATTATGGGTCACAAATTAGCCTCACCAAAGAAGTGTTTGTTGGGTTGACGTCTCTATGGACAACAAAACTTGTTAGTTACAAGCAAGGCATAAAATACCTGCAATACGAGTTAAGTCCACATTACTACTACTACTACTACTACTACTGCTGCTTCTAACTCTACAAGAAACTACGCAAAGGAATCGCAAATGCAAGCTCGTCGCAAAGTAACAATATCACACCGTCTTAAAAGAACTTGTCAAGTTCAATGCGTGCATATCAGCGTAATCGTGACTCGAGCACGTACGTGTAAATTATCGGCTTCCAGCTGTATTCCCGGCGGTCATTCCACCCGTAGGCCTACACTAAAGGAACTGGCTGAAATGCAAGTCACTGTGAAATACATCATAACCTACAACCTTGAAGTGATTGAGTGGGTCACAGGCAGTAGGCCATGGTTGACAGATATTGGTTTGTGAGTGACATCACAACCAGGTTTCGGTGGTGAGTAAGTCACGCTGGATTCCACGGTTAATAGGTTTCCATGGTTACGACACGGCGTCGTTCATGACGTCACAACCAGGCCTTCCTTGGTTGGGTGTACATGGAAAACAAATGAAAATTCCGAACCACCTGATGGCAGCAGTGCGACAGTGAGCAATGGAAGCATTAACGTTGGGTTTGTGAGTGACGTCCAGGGATGCATTAGATGGCGCGCGAGTATGCCCTATGTTACGTCCGTTCACACGGTGTATATAAATGAGCGATTCTCTACTTCTTTCTTATTGTGCACGCTTGCAAAACTGCTTTCACAACTGTAACATACTCTTGACATACGGTAAATCCCTTATGCCCAGTTGCACACGAAACCAGAATAACTGTTGCATAACTTGGTCATCTTCAAATGAAAGCGTGTGGGACCTCAAACACTAGACTGCCCAAAAGGAACTGCCTTCCCGTGCTCATTCATAGCTGTCAAATGCGCATTCCTTCATTCAAAGGAAAGTAATCATTCAAAAACAGTTCCATTATACTGCATATATGTACGTACTTTTTAAACCTGAGGTGTAACGCCAATGTATTCTTATTTCATAGTCTCTTGTTCGGACTTGTCCATTTCCAGCCCTCGTATTTAGTATACACTACTAACGACAAGGGGAGGGTAAGATTGCATTAGCTTCCCTAGAAAGGCATAGTCTGAATAAACTGCACAACTGCAGCCAGAAAATGGGGCGTTAAGTCCTAACAAAGCGGCTGATTTTTCGTACCCTACCGACTTTCCGACCGCACTTTCCAATAGGCACGAAAAGCCACAGCCGACGAAATTTACAAAACCTCGTCTCCATCCCGAAATGTTAACCGTCGTCCCACAAATCACTATCACTGAACAAATGTTTTAATTTAACGTCCTTGTTACTCACATCAGAAATAAATAAAATTCACTTGCATTACTGATACGGACAAAATAGTGACGATTTCTAGCAAAAATTTAGTACACACAAGAAATTATGATACGAAGTTATTATGGCGGCAAAGAGTACTTTCTTCTGGAATATGACGCCGTATAATCTTGTACGACGATATCAATGTTGTGGAAAAACTTCTGCCTCCATCTTTAGAACTACATGGACTGTAATACTGTTAATTCGACACTGTTATACCCTGGTGAGTTACTCTCAAAACACCTGTACACTCAATCCTCGCTATTCACAGTGGTGGGTTCCATAACGCCGCGAAGAGCGAAAATCCGCAAATAACTAGTCTCCCCACAAAACAAAGTTGTACTCTTTTCGTTTTCTTTTTTCTGCAGAAACACTTTGATAATACATACGGCCGCCGCCCCCACCCCCCTCTCGCCCCAACACAACTTCAACATCATGCGGCATGGCTCGAAGCCTTGTTCAAGCTGTCGAACCTTTCTGATGCTCCTATCCACTGAAGGGTCCGATTCATATATTTTCATTCTTGGGTCGATCCCGCAAGTACTAAACCGCTCAAAGTAAGGGATGGGTGCCAGGTAAAATACACTTCTATTTTCAGATTATATAGGCGTGGGGTTGACCACCCATCCCCATTTATCGCTGAGGTTACCGACCTATTCTTCTACTCCTGTGGACCTTCATGGCCTGTTCTAAGGTGGTGCTTTACCTTTTCACTTTATGTAACAATCTGCTATTAACACCCAACGTGTCCCGGAAGATGTAACCAACGGCAAGTGCAGACTGTCTCACGTCAGGTCCATACTCTCTCTAAAAGCGAGTTTTCCACAGAGTGCGATCTAGTGCTTCCTCTTTCAATTTTCAGTATCCTCCTTTTCCTTGAGGTTATCCCGTAGACTCTCCCCATCTTCTTCGTCTTCCCGTCACTTCTATCCTTCCCTCCATCTTTCCTTCAATAGCACGCAACCAGTTTTACGAGTGTTCCTCAAACTGGGTTCCGCGGAACCCTTCCGCGAAGGGGTGTCAGAGGTTCTGAGAGACGACAATGCGTAACGGCAGAAGAATTTTACTGGCGATCCTAAAGTTGTAAGTATAAATTAAAATTCGTGTAGAGACATCCGACGCTATCATCCCGTCACTGATATAATGCGAACAATCAGTCGCTGCTTCAATCCAGAAGCTTCCTAATTCCGTAGTCAATTCAGGTGAGCAGACCTTGCCGTGTCTGGCGAAACGATAAGGTTATCGATTAGTTGGAGGTCAGCCATTGATATTTTACACGTAATGGACATAAAAGATAACCAAATGCTGGTATTTAATTTCATATTTGAAGCGACGAGCTACGGGCTGGGCGGTCCGGGCTCGAATTCCGGTGAGCACGAGATTTTCTGCACCCGTCCAGACCGGCCCTGGGATTCCACGCAACCTCCTATACAATGAGTACCAGGTCTCTTTCCCGGGGGTAACGTGGCCACGGCGTGGCGTTGACCACTCACCCCCATCACGTGCCGAGGTTAAAGGAAGAGTAGAGCTATAATTCTACTCCCCTTCTGGGCCTTCGTGTCCCGTTCTAGGGTAAATTTGCCTTACCTTTACCTTACTGTGGACATGCAGGGATTTCCAATAAGTTCTGTAAAATTTTTAAGGCTCCGTGAGCTAAAAGACACTGAGAAGCAAGGCGTTATATGAAATAAAAAAAGACTGCTAGTAATCAGAAACACAACATGCTACAAGTGAAATTAAATTCATACAAATTAAGAATATATATACAGTATATCCAATGTTGACATGGTGCTTACTAAGAACCAAGCAAAGCATAAGCCAACAGTCACTCAATAAATGTTCTTTCCAAGCAAGGGACAGGCTACTCGCCTAACCGTACACTCTGTTCGAGTGCACCAACTGACCACAAATTACTCAGGTTAGCTTCCACAACACGTAAAATGAAAGAAAAACCACGCACATTCAGTCAAATCGTTCGTTTTCCTGGAGCAAGTCACTCGGTGTATGGTAACGTTCGAACAGGAAACTTTCACACTGATACAGTCCACAATACTAAATAAAGCAAGTGTATTCTTCCTTGTTTCGCAAAACTACTCATAAAGAAGACAACATCCTTCTCGGTACCATTCCCATTTTAACACTATCGTGCGTTCGCTGCGAAAATCAACACAGCCAATCGGGATGATAACTATCCATCACATTACCAGTCATTCTTCACGTATTTGGTGGGAAGTGTTACTTCAATCGCTGTTCCGTGATTAATAGCCGTGCAGTAACCCTTGCGCGAGCATGGTACAAGGTGAAATGACGCCTGCGTAACACAGGGCGATGGTTTTTAAGGGCGGGATGTAGGAAGCTATCGCGTGGTTGTTAAAGAGTGAAGACGGAGAAACTCTTGGCTGTCATAATACTTAAAGAAGAGGAATATGACGATTTATTGGTTTACCGTATGAGTAAGAGAGCAATGGACATTTTCCGTAAAAGAAAGGTCGAAGGATACTACTCCAGTTGATAGGAAGATATGTCATGGGCAGTGGGGTGAAATACAGTGAATACTTCGGGGTTTCGAAAGACATTTTCCTGTCTATTCATTTTGTAATCTAATTCATCTTTAAAGCTCATACTATATAAACGAGAAAGAACTCATACCAAAAATACAAAAACACTAAAACACGAACTCCGCCAGGTTGCTGTACAATACTTCTACGTGTCGCGCCGAAGTCAAGATTCAGATGCCGCTGTCACACGGCACCTGTGCACTGTCCCTGCGCGATACTCATTCGCGTGACGTTTTGAAACCAGTCCGCTTCCGAACTACAGCCCAGACTTCTGCATGCCGCATCACGCTCGCGCAACGATCATTGTGTGTTTGCTGCAAACCAAGGCTTTACGGTCAGTCACGTAAGTTCGACAAAACTGAGGTTGATCCATTATACTGGTTGTTCAGAGGAACCACGTTACTCAAAACAGGTATGGTTGCGTGTTCCATACCACCAATGTTCTAATGGTGGCGTGTTCTATACCACCAATGTTCCAACGCAAACAGTCGGCATGAGGACAGGAATCGACTTAGACAAAATAATACTAGCTTGCCTTTGGTTAAGGTTTATCTCTTTACTCAAAATTGGCAAAACCAAAGTTACGACAACACCTGTTGGTGTTCGTAGTTTCCAAGTTAGCTTTTAATCTGCTGAACACATCTGCAGAAATCAGAGTTCTTCCGTTCTGGTAAAAACTACACATTGGTTAAGACCGCTGACCCAAACTTGCAACTCAAAAAAAAAAATACGCTGTATGACACGTGATGGCTACGTTACGTCCGTAAGCAATTAGCAATCATTACTAACTCCATGCTGCAGAGTCCTTGAGACACAAAGACTTGCTTGCATAGCCGAGAAATTCTCCGCTGTTTATACAACACCGAAGATCCAACGCTTGTTCGCAACACAACCTGCCACAGTACAAACCCATCCACAAGAAACAGGTAAAATTTCAGTTTAACTTCGACCTTTAACAAAATAACTACCCGGCGAACAACGGGATTATTGTACGATACGCATTTGTGCACCACGCAATTACGACGGCAGCTTAGGGGCACGTGAGCGCAAATTAAATGGGTCAAACATCGTAGCACCACCCACGACTCAATATGCGCACCAACGACCGCCAATACTTTCAATCTATCACGTGGATAAATATTCCACGGAAACAAATTTTAAGCCTAAATGACTCTGTCGTTCGCTGAAAGCCTAGCTTTACGTTTTAGGTTTCTGTGACCATGCATCGTGAGCAAATTGTAAAGTGAGAGAGAAAAAACCAACAAGATGCAACAGTTAGATGTTTATTATCAACACTTTCTCAACATGTTTCGGGCATCAATATGCCCATCTTCAGGAGAACAAGACGTATGTTACTGCACGTGGTGTGCTGCGCTGGCAACAGTAACCTTCACAGTGCTCGCACCCTACAACGCAGCGCCCCACAACCGCTACCAATCACATCCAGCAGAACCAGCGCAGCACACCACGTGCAGTAACATACGTCTTGTTCTCCTGAAGATGGACATACTGATGCCCGAAACATGTTGAGAAGGTGTTGATAATAGACATCTAACTGTTGCATCTTCTTGGTTTTTTCTCTCTCACTTTACCTAGCTTTACGTTTATACGCGATAGTCTTCCGGCAGTAGAAGTTCAATCGAAAATACATTCTGTGGGTAATATTTGTACGAAGAGCCTTATTTTTTATTCACAGTAAGCACATCATCTTTCCGCAATTCTGATTAGTTATTTCATCTTCTACCATTCGAAGGCGGTTGCTGTCATCACCTCGTCGCCGATCCTGTCGTTACAAACTGTGAGGGATATCAATGTCCGCCTCCTACTACGGCTCATTATATGACGCTGCGTAAGGCCGGCGTATGCATTAAACTTTAGTCTACGCCAGCTGCTTTTACAGGCACATTACAAACGCCATAATGCACAACCCCACTGTTTTCTTTCTACAGCTGGATCCTAGATATGCGATACCCACCAACAACCAACAAGCTCCTGCAATTCAAAATAGAGAAATCCAGTACAACAGTGATTCTCAAAACTTATCTACTACGTACTAATTTCGGTTTTAATAAAACGTGACGAATCTGCAAACAATAAAATGCACAGGCCACACTAAACACTAAATGTGGTGAAACGCGCTACTTCAATCGACAGGACGCAGAGGAAAAACGTAATCACACTGCATTCTTCAGCTTAAAACGAAGTTTGTTACTGCAATTCATAACTACATAATCTGATTCATTTCGAATTTGACGTTCAGGTGACAGTGGATTGTGATAAATTCTTATAATAAAACCAACTAGATGCACTAATTCCTCAAACTTATTTTTGGAATAAAAATCTACATGTTTCGGACAGTTCCTCTGTCCATCATCAGGAGTTTTTCACTGTACGCACAGCAATGGTATATGTCACACAGGCTTGCTGACAGCTTGCGAGCAGGATCAGGACGGAACAATAAATAGATAATAAAAAAAAACAAATTTGAAAAATTAGTGCATCTAGTTGGTTTTATTATAAGAACTGATGCATTTGCTTCTCTTTTTTCAAACTACTGCATCACAATTGCTCCATATACATAGCAGAGCAACGCCATTTCAATGTCGTTGTGTTGCACAATTAAAGGCAACTTCGAATTTCTTGCAAGAACTCTTACACAGTAAAATTAAAATCCGTTATTATAGTACAGATCCGGGGAGCCCTTTTGCTCCAGGGAGTACATTGTGCGAAATCGGCAAGCAAAACCTGGGACCCGGTGACTGATCATTAGCTTAATAACTACAACCGTCCGTACGTCAACTACTAAAATGTGACATTTCCATAAATTACTTTTAGGTAAAATTCATGGTTAATGCCGTCTAACGAGCCCGATATGGTGGCGAATCGCCCAAAAAAACTCTTATCTTACTGCGTGCCATACTGTACTCACACTGCTGCAAGAAATAAAGCCACTGACATCATGATCATTGCATAACTTTGTACCAAAGTACACGACCCCATGTTTGACATCCACATCAGTGAACGTTGAACTCTATCTACATATATATATATATGGGCCGAGTAGCTCAGTCGGTATAGCGACTGACTACGGGCTGGACGGTCCGGGATCGAATCCCGGCGGGGACGAGATTTTCCGCCCGTCCAGACCTGCCCTGGAGCCCACCCAGCCTCCTGTACAATGGGTACCGGGTCTTTCCCAGGAGTAGAGGCCGGGGCGTGCTGCTGACCACTCACCCCCTTCTAGTGCCGCGGTCATGGAAGAGTAGAGCTATACCTCTACCCACCCTCTGGGCCACACCGGACCTGTAACGGGATCACGTTGCCTTTATATATATATATATATACTTCGTAGCTAAACAAACCAGCCGTTCTTTCCTACAGCTAACAAAATGTCCGTGACGATATTCAATGACCAATGTCGTCTTCTCTCTTACCCAATCTGGTGTATAACGTCTACAGCTGGGCTGACGCAACTATGGCACGCGGAAAGTTCTTGGCACGTAGCACTCACTACTATCCTAATTTTTTCTCCCCGACCTGCGTCTCTATGTTCTTAAGAATATGTGTGAGTATACATATCTGAATGCGTAGAAACTTTATACGAATTACCGTTGCTAGCAAATAATACTGCCCTCGAGTGAAACATTTTTACACAAATCGGGAGCGATGCGAAGGGTTGACGGGCTATTTATCTTTGGGGGGCAGGCCTATCGGTGACTGGGGTAAATACGTGACATTGGACGAAACGTTTTAGTCTTTTTTTTTTTGCCGGGAAGTAGTACCGACACCAGTTACTTCCAAATTTTCTTCCTTATCGCATTCCTCGGGAAGGCGTTACTTAGAAATATAATAATCTTAGCTAATTATACAATGTAACTGTAAAAGTAACGCAATAATAATTATGTACGGCTCCAAGACCTTATTGGGCTCTTCAAAATTCCCATGGGCACGCAGCAGAATTTCTTCGAAATTCGTACACAATTTGGGCACGCGCCCTCAAAAAGGTTCGCCAGCCCTGTTCTACAGTCAGTCAAGAATGCAGTTCAGTAGCAGTGGTTAATCTGCGCAACGACATAACCGTGCCTACAAGCTTGTGCCAGGCCCAACTCATTCATCGAAGGCCAACCTTATCGTGTTAACACACGAAGGCTAAAACCAAAGCCCTCTCTTTCATGTATTACCCAAGCACTTTACGACACAAACAACAACGGCCTGGAAGTTATCAGGATTTAAACAGTACTGCTGACTATTCCATGTTATAACTGTTATCAATACATATTTGCAGCACGTGTTCCCATGTGCTCGCAAACAGTTCTTCCCTTGAGCGCACTCTGAATATACTACCTCTACCATCCGGCCATATCAACAAGAGGACAATAAATACGGTACATTCCGCACTGGGAGTTGTCTACTCATATAGATGGCTAACTTCAGCAATGTCTCAAAATTACAATCAACTCAGCTGGGTCATGCAGACATGTATTTTTCGCAGTCTTTAATGCGATATCATGCTAGGTACATAAGGCACGACGCTTTAACTTTACAATGTGCTGCGCAGCAGGCTTGAAACGTTGTATTATTTCACGCTTCAAAGCTACATCGACAGTATTACGGAATAAAAATCGACAGCTACTTTCGACAATAAAGTCCACCTGCAGCACCAAGTAGAAGCCAACAAGCGAAATCTACAGGAAAACGGCCTCACTTTATCTTAAAAGCTTATTCATAACTCTGAACACAACGACGTACACTATTAGCAACTTACTGTAATAATTTGTCAGCTAACCACTGGTTCTCTGTACTGCGTGTCGACAAGGATCACATAGCACGCTGAATCAAGCATCTTCTTGTAAGTTACTGCATGATTATCCTCTAACGAAACTCCTTCAACACTAAGCACTTGCAACGCACATTTTTGTAAATACAAAGATTCTTGAAGAATTGAACAAACACTTGTGGTTTAATATTCGCATATATCACCACCACTTGAAGCAACACTTGGCCAGTAATCCACTTGCACCGTAATAAGGTAGCGAGTGATAAGCCCTATAGAAGATGGCGGACACAGCTTGCCTATTGTGGCAAACCTGCCAGCAGGCAGCATGCAACGTACCACACTCCTGCCGATGTCAGGCTGCAGACTGAACCAACTGGCGTCGCACCCCGCACAGAAATGAAGGCGAGAAAGAGAGGGAGACAAGCAGGAACTGCCAGCCGCGCCGGGCCATGGACAACCACTCTGCCTTCAGCTGGACAATCAAGGTGGAAAACGCTAATACGACGAACAGTTTGGAAAAGGATTATGGGTTCCAAACCTAAAACAAGTATCGATACATGGTACTACAAGTGCACAAGTGTTGTGCGGCGGGGATGAGAATTACGCACGGCAATACAATATAATGAAAATAACAATTCATCATATCGCTCCTACTAAACGATGTGAATGGTCAATACCCTCGAAAGGGTTTTCACACCTGACTTCATAATTCATACCATAACGATGCATAGCTCCTTAATACACGGCTGGTACAAGGCTCGATCCGCTTTTGGTATGGATAATAGGACAGCCAACTATCCTCTTCCCCCCCCCCCCCCCCCCCCCAACCCCCTTATCTCTCTCCTCCTCCCCCCCC
>Ga0123352_10020179_pt1 | contig 10619 bp, 9 predicted proteins | sample TergutLab28metaG_FD_89700 | JGI IMG/M metagenome (GOLD analysis project Ga0123352, IMG submission 89700) | Labiotermes labralis P1 segment gut microbial communities from Petit-Saut dam, French Guiana - Lab288 P1 | ecosystem: Host-associated > Arthropoda: Insects > Digestive system > Gut ... | reverse complement strand
GGGTTTGTTGATTCAGCCTCTAACAGAAATGAATACCAGGAATATTTCCTGGGGGTAAGGGCAGTCAGTGCGTAGGGCTGACAACCTTACCACCTTCATGTGCTAATTGTCTTGAAATCTGGGAGCCTAAACCTCCTGGAACCCTCAGGGCCTGTCCAGGCATATAATGGGATTGCTTTACCATTACCTTATGGTTCAGTGCCTACCTGACCTGAGCTTATCTAAAAATTTTGTAAGTTCAGTATGGCATCAGAAACAGTAATAAATGTTCTCACACTCTTTTTGATGGGATATTTTGCTTTTTTTTTTTTTTTTTTTTGCCAGGCTATACACATGTAATAGGCGGTTGGGGTGTTGGTTTTATAATGGTAGGCTGAGCCTGATTTTTGCATTTATGAGAATGCTTATAATTTGTTACTTATAGTTGCATGGTGAATGACATTTTATTTTGTACAATATGTACTTTGCACAGAAACATATCTCAGTTGTCTGTATCCTGCAGATGTACGTTTGTGGCCTGGTTTTCATTATTGTATAAAAGTGTAGAAATGGTCATAACTTTGTCAAATTTAACTTTGTGTCCTGTTTTGCCATTGAGCATTCAGTTAATGTTTTCACATGTGGATGGGAACTTAATACATTTTTTGTGCATATCATTGTTTTGTTAGCTGCTATTGTACCTTAAACATTTAAACTGTCTCACTCGTTTCTGTATTACGGTTATCAGTTACTATATTTAATCATGTATGATTTGTCTTTAAAAAAGCAATATTTATCTTTTTTTTTATTTTAAAATCATACACTTTTGCCTTTAATGTCATAACTGACATGAACCTTTTAATATATGCTCTCTTAGTTGCTGGGATAAAGATCCTGCCAATCGACCATCAATGGATGATGTGGTACACATCATGAATCAGCTGTTGCCCTTCTTTACTGGGCATGATGAACCAGTGAAGTATCCCTCAGAAGGTGATTTATTGTGATTGTACAGTACAGTAGGGATTTAAGATAGGAGTGATTAGCATATAAATGTTGATTTAAACATTTGAAGTTTCTTGTTTGGTTGCATAATATTTGAAAATTTGCTTCTTACTTAATAGACAATCTTTGAAATGGAGTAGAATTGTACTAGCAATGTGACTGTACAAGACTGTGTGTCACATGAAACGTATATATATATACATACATACATAATTGCATTCAAATCTTCATAGCTAATCAGCCACATCATGGGTATGTTGAAAATTAATGTTTCAGACTTCTTCAGGGTAGTGCCAGACAATTAAATATGTATATAATAAGAAGTAAAAGGGGAGGGGGGAATAAAAAACAAACTACCCTTGCACCTCCCTACCAACAGTTACCAGTCTGCACACCGATTGGCCATGGTGACAGACGCAGTAAGTGTCATCCATGACACTGATCAAGAATTTTGTACATTATTTTCTTTGAATACTTTGGAACTCACTGACACCAAATATACATTAACCAACACTAGACTCAATTACATGTGTTATACAGTTATGACATATTTTGTTGTTACCAGTACACTCTTGGCACCACAATAATGTAGCTATACATAAATCAAACCATTGGCTTAGTAGTAAATTGAAATTATATCATTTAAATGTAAAATTGTGTAATTAATATTTGTTTATCAAGTAGAGGCAAATGAAATCATAAAATAAGTTATTTTGCTTTCATTTACCTGGAAGAAGGGTACAGTTTAGGTAATAATAAAGAATTACTGCGGACCCACTGAACACACAGTTCCATTTCTGCTGAAAGAATGCAGTAATTGAATGGCACAGAAGAAGCGCTGTTTTGTTTTCACTAAGCTTTTTTAGTTTGTCTCTCCTGATGCTCCAATTTCAGCCTAATTATGTTCTTCATTTTCAGCTTGGATCTGTCCACAGACCACTTGTGGAACCCTTGACAGACCCTCAATGGTCAACTCAGATTCAGGTAAATGCAGCGACTAAATCCTCTGAACTATGAATGACAGGATTTTGACAATATTTGGAGAGTCTGGAAGGAAATGTATTTAAAAGGTGAAAACTGTTAACAAATTTAATTGATTTGACCAAGTATGACTCTTGAAAATATTACAGGAAATAAATCCAGGTACTAAAATCCCACTAATCATATTTATTCTTCATGTTAACCACAAACTGTTATATTGCTTCTGCATCCTTCCTGATTCTGCATTTGAAATCTTTGTTCTTGCTTTGTAGAATGGTACAGATTTTAACATTCAAACAAGGTAATAGTGTACTGAATATACAGAATGGTTTTGATCATATTAACGTAGTAATGTTTTTACATAGGAGTGACATTTTAATATTTAGTCTAAAATGTACCATTTTAGTGTCAATTTTCTGTATCAATGTACGATCATTAATTCCCAGACCATTATTTTTTTTATTTCTGCCAGTTAAAAATCTAATTTATTAATGTTATGGCCTTGCAGGATGTTAAGCCATGTCACTTGGTGAATAGGTACCATTGTTTTGAAGTGTGTGATACGTTTATTTTCATGGTACAGGGTGGATACATCTGGTTTTTCCAAAATGTTGGTATTGTCTGCATGATTTCAGGTTTCTGCCGTGGTATAAATGAGATCTTTCTTTTTTGCAATGTTAAACAGCATAGATTGGTAGTTAGTTACCTTTGTTTCGGGACAACCTATTGGTCCCATCTTCAAGGAAAAGCAGTCCAAGAAGAATGACAGAAACACTTAGGTACACAGTTCTACAGGGAGTGGTGTGGGCAGTGATTGGTCCTCAGAGAATGTGGAGCTAGGAAATAGGGTTAGTAGAGTGTGAAGGAGGGGAAGGAGAGGAAGGAAGTTGAGTTTCCTAGGGGGTGCTGTGCGGTAAAGTGGCCCCAGAACATGAAGCCACTGCAAGGTGCAGGAAGGGGGGACATACAGGAAAAAGAAAGGGAAAGAAGTATGAGAGAGAGGGAGAAAAGGGGGGGGGGGAAATGTGAAAGAAGAGGGATGAGGAATATACAAAGGCCATCCAGAAAGTAAAGACCATTTGTGCATAGTGCTTGCTCAGGTTGATACTCCAGCATCCAGCATATAGTCCAGACTTGGCCTCAAGTGATTTTCACTTGTTCCCAACAGTGAAGGTATATTTGGTTGGCAGATGCTTCAGCAGCAATGAAGAAGTGAAGGATGCCATCAAGGAGTGGTTAAATGGACTGGCGGCAGAGGCCTATGATGATGGCATACAGAAACTTGTCACGCTGTGACAAGTGCCTGAATGTTGGTGCGACTATGTAGAAAAATAACTTAGGGTCTGTAATAATGGTACACTAAATTTATTTTTCTTTTTCTTTTTTATAGCCATATGGTCTTTACTTTTGGATGACCTGCATAGAAGGCAGCCCTTTGAGGCTGGGGTGAACAAGTGGTGAAGGAAAGTGGCCATTTCATCAAAAGGGGAATAAGTGTTACAGGATAAAGGTTCAGAACAATGGGAAAATGAAAATAGACTCGGAAAGGAGGGCGGGAGGGAGGGAGGAAATAGAATTGCCCTGGCCCAGGGGAGAAGTGAGTGGAGGCAGGAGGGCTACCAAAGTCGCTCTGATGGAAAACTGCACTGGATGATGAAGCCACTGCCAGGACATGGGGCTGAGAAGGGAAGTAAGGGAAAGCTTATGAGTAAAAGAAAAAAGAGGAAAGAAAAAGGGGAAAAAGAGGACGAGGAGGAGGAAATGAAGAAGGAAATTGAGGGATAGTATATGGGTGGCATGTGAGCTATATTGGGATGAGGAGATAAGTGTATGGAGGAGAGAGGGCCATTTTGTCAGTTTGGAGAATGTGTGCTAGAGGGATTATTGCTGAAGAATGCAAATGAAATCAGCTAGGCAGAAGAGAAAGTAGGGAGAAAGCTTCCTGAGTCCAGTGGGAGGAGGAGGGGGACAGTAAGGAGGGCTGCCAAGGGCTCTGACGAATAGTGACGCTGTAGAGTGAAGCCATAGTTAGAGCATGGGAGAGGAGCAAGGAGAGTTTTGTCTTCAAGAGGACCTTGAGCCAGTTACCACTCCTGAGAAGGCCATCTTCTTTCTCTGAAGAGGCAAATGAGAGGTTTTCCTGACTTAGGTCAGGCCATCCTGCTTGTTCATATTGTTTGGATCAAGCTTGAACTCAATTGCCTTCCTGATAAGTTGTGTATATAGCCAGATTTAGTAGAGAGGATTTTGGTGTCCTTGAGTTTTGTGTGGTTGTATGAGCAGAATGTGCCTGTGGTGTTCCTTTACCCTGGTCTTGATGGTTTGACCAATCTATCTGATGTACACATGGCCACACTGACAGGGGATACTGTACATACCAGGAGTCTTCAGCCCCCAGGTTGTCCTTCACAGGATGGAGGAAGCTGAAGATCTTCCTTGGCGGCAGGTCAGCACTCTTGCAGTTGTGTTTGGCCACCATTCTGCTGAGGCAGCTGTATATTATCTGGACATAGGGCAGGAGAGTGCCTGAGGTGGGCTTTTATCTGCTGAAGAATGTACCTGTTTCCTTGAAAGTGGTTATGAGGAATTCCAACTCATTATGGAGGATTTCCTTGTTGCACAGAGCCCTGGCCCTTTGCACCAATGTTGCAAAAATAGCCTCTTTGCTGGAAGGATGGTGATGTGATCTGCAACAGGTAGAGGTTTGTGTGGGTATGTTTCTGATAGACCTTATGGCTTAGTTAGCCATACAGTGTCTTGTAGATGTAGATGTCCAAAAGAGGATGGTGGCTGTCCTTGTCTGTCTCTGTGGTACAGAAATCTTTCCAGCTTCTCTCATCCATGTGGCCAGACAACAAAAGTGTTATCCACATAGTGAAACCACCACATTGGGTATTCGGTCACTTGTTCTAAAGCCCTTTCCTCAAAGTCCTTTATAAGAAGTTGGTGATGACCAATCTACAGTGTTTAATATCCCAGAAGAGTGAATATCTTGGTACCTCTCTACCAAACAACATGGTGTCACATCTTTGAAGACCATAATCTTGATATTCTTGGCCTTGAGAATCTTGAGTATTATAGTCTTGTGCAGATGCTTCTTTACTTTTGTAGTAGTTACGTTCCAGAAAGCCTGGCCCAAGTCAGATTTAGTATGCATGTGGTCCACTTTATACTCGTACATATGTACAGGATGCTCCAGTTTCAGTCCAAACCCAACACACTGGAACTTAATTGGCCACAGCAAGAGTACCTTGGTGCCTGTTTTATTGCCCGTCAGTGTTCTTCCAGCTCCTCTTTCTCAATGCTCTTTTAATTCGTATGAGATGAAATTGGGCAGGCTTTTCAGAAATGTTAGTTTTTTTCTTTTTCTTTTTTTATTTATTTATTATTATTATTATTATTTTTTTTAAATTGCATAAGTCTGAAATTTTGTAACTTGAAATTACTGTAAGTTGTGGAATGTTTGGATTTAGTTTTAGTAGTCAGAATACTAATTGCCTGTTGATAACTGGGGCTCAGTTATGTTGTAGGACAGGTTTTCTTTTTTTGCCACTGTGTCCAGATCACTCCTGGATCTGATATAGCTTTTGCCTATTGGCCCAGTGGGTACTGTTGCTGTTTTCCTAGAATGGCTCTTGCCTACGAAGCTGACAGTCCCTGTTTGTCAAGTGTTCAGGTCTAGAATGTATCACATTGTACTTTCATGTCATCTGTTTTGCTTTTTTGGAGTGGCACTTAGTTTTAGTAGCAAGTGTAGCAGTCCCTTACAACTGTACTTTGCTTCATTCTGCTGTATTATCTGTATCGATAATGATTGAAAAGAGACCTCTTGCTTTTCATTTAATCCGATATTTTGTCTAAATAATGCAATTGTTGTGACTTTATCATGCTGTACACTGAAATGACCAAGCTGCAATCGTGTTTTCACATTTAACGCTTTGTGTTTCCACTGACTGCCTGCCTGACTGTCCAACTGTTTAACATACTTACCTGTTCACTGTGACTGACTAGTGAAGTAGCAAGCTAACCAAGTAACAGCTGTTCATCTAATTGCATGGTATTTTAATCCACATATTGAATACTGCCAAAACAAAACTGTTTAATTTAATCCTGTCCTGAGCAAGTTTAGTTCAGTCTGTGTTAACTTCCAAAGAAGGTGAACCAGAAATTATACAAACTCTAATTCATCTGAAAACATATGGTCACTTACAATAGGAAGGCAAAGACTGCTGCCTGTGTCCACACAATAAACTTTTGTGATAGAGGAAAACTCTAACTCCTTTCCATCTTATTGTCACCAACTTAGGCAGTGAACTATTACCAGAATGATTTAAGGCTGTCAGATCCAGTAAGGACTAATTTCTATAGAAAAGAATGATGAAGTGAATTTTTTAATTCAACACGTCATGTAATAGGCTTCACAACACAAAATAAGGCAAGTTTAAACAATAACATCCGTCCCATTGAGTTCCACAACCTTAATTCAGTATTATGTTTTTTTAAACTCCTGTTATGAAGTGGAATATGTGAGTTTTGTGTCAGACAGCTTCATTTGATTGTCAGATTTGTTGGAAAAGAATTATGCTGTTAATTTAGGTTCAATCTTGCTGCTTATACTGGAGGGTATTGAAGTTTCTTCCATTTTAATTTTTTGTGAAATTCGCAGGTGTCTGACTGTATACTAGTGGGCCAAAGGCACTGACTCAGGAAACAGAGGTCCTGCCCCTGCCTTGGGCATGATATGCATTTCAAAGAAACAAAATTGTACTAAGATAAGCCTTAATTGTATTGAAATATTCACTTCATACTGTGCATTAAACACACATCCTCTCGGTTATAAAAGCAAGTAATTGCTGCACAAGGAAATAATCAGTGTTTTTCTGAGAGCCATTCAGAACACACAACTGCATTATGTGGGCAAGACATAGAATTTTGGAATGTTAAACCTGTTGCTGTTTGAAGTAACAACTGGCTTAAAGGGTTGATCTGATGTAATTAAGGAAATGTCATGTCTTGGTGCATCATTGTGATAGACTTTGATATCCCATTATAAGATATTCTTGAATAGTGTTGGAACATGGGCGCCTTGGGTTCTGTTGCAACTCAAGACAACAAATTATTGCTTTAACAAAATTATACTTTATTAAGTTATTTCCACAATTTTCCTCTGGACATTTTTATGTCAAGTTTTTATGTCCTACCACAGCAGCATTATTAAGAATGTCTGTGAAATTTTGTATGTTGCAGAAAGTGAGGATGCTGAAGAAGATGATTATGGATCAGATACACTTGATTCACAGTCAGAATTCAGGAGTACCATAAGTGGTAAGTCACTTAAGTTTAAGCCTTCTGTTTCGGTGAAATTAGTGACACAACCTGACATGTTCAGGTTTGTCTTAGTGTGCATTCTTTGATGATATGCTTAAATTGAATGCACGGTTGGGTATTTCCATCTGTTCATCTATCCATCCATCTGTCATGCCCACCTTTAATCTTTGAATACCCTTCCCTTTTTTATTTAAGGAGTCTACATTGGAAATAATGAGAGAATTTCATTTTCAGCCATGTTAGTCAAGTCAACTATAACCCTTATTTCACGGAAAACTAAAATTAAACTTTATCAGTCTTCTTAAGAAGGGTTCATCTTGTAAAAAACATAGGGTCATCTTCAAGGGTGAAGAGGTTCTTGATGCAGAGACCTCGACCCATGATGATGAAGGTGATACATTCATTCAAAATGTCAGGAACCACTCAGCCAGTGACACATTGTCATATCCCAGGAGGCCTGAATCCTCAGTAACAATTCAGAACTTCGGATTTTTGCAAGAAATATGGATGCTTTTAAATTCTGCAATTTTTATTGTAAATGTTCTGCTCAAATATAATGTAGAAATTGTGTCACTCAACAGCAGATCAGCGATTTTATGTTTGTAACATTTTACAACAAAAATAAAAAAATAGATTTAAATGTTTTTATGTCATTTGCAAATTATATGAGCCTTAATGTAAAACATTACCCATTCGAGATGCTGTTACGTAGTTGTACTGATTGGATCACAGTGTAAGAATATGTTGTAAAAATATTATGATTTAAGGATTAAAACTGTCTCATGACAGGTAAGAAAACTGTGAGATTTGAGGTTTTTGCAGTGGTGATGTTGAAGATTAAAGTCTTCTGTGTTGTGTCCCTGTGTTGTTGAGTGAATATTTCCCATTGTTTTGAAGGTTTGTTGTACCATCCTTTTCATGGTCAAGAATTTCTGAAAGATGAAGATGAGGACCCTGAAGATGAAGCCACTGTGATCCTTAGAAATGTCACAAACTGCTTGCTCTGGGACACAGCATTCTATCCAAGAAGACTTTCATTTTCAGATAAAAGACTTTTCCCAAGGGTCCATATAGTGTCCTACATATTATGACGGTTGTTTTGTGTGTTGGTTTTCATCTTGCTGTTTACTGACATTTCACTGTAAATACTAAATTAGGTAATGCAGTTGGTCAGGCTACATTGTCTGTGCTTTATGGTTGGCATTGTAACAGCACTTCTTTGGATTAACTTACTCTGCTTCTGTATTTCAGGCTAATATGTTGATCTGCTTTACTTATTTAAAAATGGAACTTTTCTCTAAAAAAGCCTGTGATAAACTTCTTTCTGATTCAAATGATATGTGTATTTCATTTATTCATGTCACATGCATTATATCTTTGACAAATACAGTAACTTCTTTAGTGCATTTGAAAGCTGTGTGGTCAACCTCCAGGTTCCATAATATGCTGTAGTGAGAGAACTGTTCTTATGGAACTGCAGCTAATATAATGATTTGTAACTCACTCCACCTGCCTGCTTGCTTTGGATATTGTATCTGCTGCTGTCTCTGGCAGACTTTGGTAAAGAATTTGTTAATTAAATATTTCTTTGTTTGAATTTTTGTACATGAAGAAAATGGGAGTTGGTGAAATATATTGTAATGTATCTTCTTCTTTGTGTTACTGTGAAGAATGAGTGTACAAGAATTACATAAAGATGTAAATTATGTGTTTAAATACAGTATTTGTCACCTCAGGTACAAGTGCTAAAAAACTGTTGACCTGGTACAGTAATAATTATTCTTGTATTCTTTCTTTTGGATGATTCTCCAGTGTCTGAATTTTTTGTGCTGACATTTTGGAACACTCTGTCAGTTCCATCTTACACCACCTCTGACGATGGAAGTGTTCCGATATGTTGGCACATAAAATTCATACACCAGGGAATCACCCAAAAGAAAGAATACAGCATTCAGAACATGGCAAAAGTTTGAAATCAAGAATCATTATTCTTGCTTTTGCAGAAAACCAAGTTCCTCCTTCTGCCTTTAATGGTTCACTGAGTGCAGGCACTACAGTGACTAGAGAAGAACAGGAGCGGCTTTCCACACCTCTCCATGTTCATGTGGACCCTGTAAGTTTCTTGCACATGAATTGTTAATGTTTTGGTTCTTAAGGACCATCAACAGGTACCAAAATGCATGGTTTAAAATGTAAGAACATCTACATGCATTATTACAGATGTTTAAATCATGTATTTTAATGTCTGATGATGGTCCTTAAGGATTGAAACATGTAGCCTTTATTTATGATATTATGAAAAGTCTGTTGTGTGACATATTTGCCAATATTAAGCTGATGTACTGCTTCATTGTATTCCCATTTTATATCAAGTATTTGATAAATGCAGAGCCTATAACCTGTAGTTGACCTGTTGCATTGAGATCCACACTGATTATCCCCAGTAATTTCCTCTGCGTGTGATGTTAACGTTGACAGAAAGATGTTGGATAAAATTTTATATATAGTTGATAAAAGTGATGTGCCTTAAAAATTAGTGCATTCTGTTTTATCACTTTTCTTGTATGTAGGTACAATGATTGACTATTCCACTGCTCAGCTCAGCCAGTTCTTTTCCTTTTACACATATAATAAACAAGCTTGTAGATATCAGAACAAGTTTTCCTGCCTCCTGCTTTAATCTTTTCTGCTGGAATTGCATTAGTACCTGGTGATTTTTGTGTTTTTAGCTTTTCGGTAGCCTTCTCTGTCTCCCAAAGGCACTGGGCTGAGGCACTAGTGGCTCTGATAAATTTATTTCAGTCTGCCTAATGTCCTTAACTCAATGTGTATTCAATAGCTGAGGGAAATGATTCCTGTACCTAGCCAAAACGCTGTGGCGGTCTGCAACCAGATCACCCTTCTCATCCTATACCATATTAGTTTTAGGTTGGTAACCCTTCTTAAAGTCATTGATGGCCCTATACAAGTATCTGATACTCCATTTTGTATACCCATCACACAGTTTGGTGCTCAAAATGCTGAATGTCAGGTGTAGACTGTGGTTGTTCAGTCTCCTTTTGCAGCTCTCATTTAAATTCTGGTCACTTGCACATCACATTTGGCATTTAATTCAGACACCAAGGGGATTTAAGGTAAATAATAATCTGATGATACTGGAAATTTTAATCAGAATATTAGTTTGAATAAAGATTGACCAACTTGATGACACTTGCTTTATTATCTACTGCTCAACATGTTTCAGACGTTAATACGTCCATCTTCAGGAGCTTGCGACTACTTGTTGCATTGTGTAGGCTGACTTGAGGCGTGCTGGTGTTATGTAG
>Ga0123352_10020176_pt1 | contig 10619 bp, 7 predicted proteins | sample TergutLab28metaG_FD_89700 | JGI IMG/M metagenome (GOLD analysis project Ga0123352, IMG submission 89700) | Labiotermes labralis P1 segment gut microbial communities from Petit-Saut dam, French Guiana - Lab288 P1 | ecosystem: Host-associated > Arthropoda: Insects > Digestive system > Gut ... | reverse complement strand
CCCCCCCCCTTTTTCCTTTTTGTGAATGTGAATTGGCCCTTTCTGCCCCCTCTCCCCCCCCCCCTTGCACTGTTACCATTTTCAGGACTGAAATATTCCACAGCACTTTAAGTAATGTAATAGACGTAACAACACGGGCGTGCAACATGTTCTGTGCGTTCAGCTGTCTATTGCTTCTATCTGCGTGTTTTGACCCTCAGAATGCCACAGATTGGCTTATCACAGCGGCACATTCCGTTTGACAGTACGTCACATAACTAATTCCATGGAGCTGTGGCCGTCTGGGGAAGCTGACAGCTCCTCAGCTGGTCAAGAAATTCCCCGCATTTTATGGAACTTGAAGATTCATTAGGCTTTCCCACGACCCGCCACCTGATCCTATCCTGAGCCAGATCAACTCAATCCGCGGTTCTCCAACCAAGTTCTTGAAGATTCACTTTAATTGTATTCTCCCATCTATGCCTACTTCTTTCAAGAGGCCCCTTATCCCCACCAAAACTCTGTATGCAACTACTCTCCGCCCTATACATGCTACATTCCCCGCCCATCTCCTTCTTCTCTGTTTGATCACCCAAATAGTACTTTGTGAGCAGTACAGATCATGACTGTCCTCATTATGCAATCTTCTCCACTCGTCCCACTCAGACCCACAAATCTCCCTCAGCAGCTTAAGCAGAACCAATTATGCAGTTCCTCTTAACATAGTTTTCTCCAGTCTCCTGTTCGTTCCTCCCTTTAGGCACATACAGCAGTATGTCTTCCTGCCAACCTATTATCAAACGCTTCCAAACTATATTTTTGCTTTAAGTGAGAGACCAAACTTCTAACCCATACACAACAGCATGCAAAATGGTATTGCGGTCTATTTGAATGTTCATATCCTTAGACAAAAAAAAACGGAAAATTAAAAAGGCTTAAAATCTGAACATTAAATTATGCACGATTTGTTAAAACCGACTTCAGTGATAGGTTCAATGCCGTATTTCAGTAGCACTTCACAGCACCGTGCATTCACACAGTACAAGGCACAACTGTAATTTAATGCAAAGTCAACTTCACCTAATCGCAGGTTAATCTGCTGTTTCTTGTGCCTGATTTCAAATTTTAATCGCGTTCATAGTAACCCCTGGTATGACACCGTGCAGTCTGGTAAGTGGTTATCAACTTCTCGATGAAATACATTACCTCCTTTTTTTAATACTCTGAGGTTGTTTTTTGCTGACGGTGCCCGCCAGTTGCCCTGCCACGCCGGTAAACACGTTCACTTTACGGCACACGAGTAGCAGGCAGTGCAGTGCTGTTACAGCTGTTTCTTTGCGGAACAGCTGTAACAGCGCTGCTAACACGTGACTGGACACAGGAAGATGCGTCACGCACATCGTGTGCCTTCAAGGGACAGTGATTGGTCTACGCTTTTCAGCTACGTCGGTTACACTACCTTTGCCAGAAGGACGAGGGGGCGAAGCCTGGGAACCGTCCTAACAGCAATATTCTTTCGGAAATCGGGGAGCGTTGGGTAGAACAGTACTGTAAACGTTCCTCGGTCAGCTTTATGCCGCGGGAATCGAAGCTTTATACCAGAGCTAGGCGTCCTTACCCGTGCCACGTCGCGTGAGCTGTCCATAGCAGCTACAGTGACATCTGTCGGTGCACCATGTGAACCAACAGTTCTTGGTGCAGGGGTAACCTTCTTAAAGGAGTTCTGTCGATTGACCGTGAAGTGTTTAGCGAAGTGTCTGGCCGTGGCCCGTCAGCAATCAGAACCGAAATCTCCAAGATTCAAGCCAAATAAAGCAGACTGGTGTTGCGCTAAGCCGTGCATACTTGTTGCCGAAAAACCAGGTTCGATTCTCACTCCAGTCGTCAGCTCTCCTGACTGGGACATTTTTCATAGTTTTCCGGTACATCCAGGGAAATTGATGGATATTACCTAGACTAGACCACAACCTCTTCGTATCACGAACTCACCAAGTCAGCAGTACGATAAGCTAAAAACACAGGACGTGCACCAACAACACTGACTTGCAATGTTACAAAATGCAGGATCTTAACAAGTCGTTTGTGAGGTTTACCTGCATTTTGAAGCATGATCACGAGATACAGGGCATAATTAAGTGTGTGGTGGAGCAGAGGGTAGTGAAGGGTAGTACGTGTGTAATGACAGGTTTTGGTGCGCCGTGAAATTTACCCTAAGATATCGCCCTGCTTGTACTGGGTGTAGGAAACACCTAGGAAGTGAGGAAGGGAATCTGGTTGGAATTGAACGGTTTTGTGTCTTTTGCAGAGGGGAGAAATGGAGCGGTTACTGTTCAGGACTGAACTGGCTTACACTAGAAGCTGAAGAAATGCTTGGCAAATGTGGGGGGGGGGGGTATTCGACAGAAGATTACTTTCATCTTAGGTTTTATAGCAGTGTCATGGTTTAGGCTGAATTCGACTTCTTACCGCAGAAGCCCCGGTTCGGTTCCCCTCCCATTATGTCAGACTTGTGGTCGAGAAAGTAACATTGGGACACGCCTTTCTCAGTGCAGTTCCGTCTCCCGTCACATACATTCAACAAGTACTCAATATTCATTCTTATCTTCATTCTCCTCCTACCCAAAGGACAAGCAGGCGAAGAGTGGAAACTTTCAACTAGAGCAATTCTCTTTCGGAAATCGAGAGAACTGTAATTTCTCCCACCACCGTTCCTTTTATTTACCACTCAACTATCATTTATTGCATCTTCCTCTATTTTTTTCAGGTTTTATAGTTTCATATACTACGGAAATTTGAACAGAACTTACAGAAATAAGGCAAGAAGTTTAGGGTTAGATTCATTAGGTGAGACCGAGGGGTCGTGTTTGTTTATTTCATGCTGCTGACAATTACTGCGTTGTATACATTTGAAAAGACCAACAAACTCGGAGGAAATGCTCTTGCACTGCCAATTACAATCTGTCCACAGCAAATCGCAAGTAAACTGCTCCGAGACAGAAGATGCTTACTGAATACCCGAGCTCTTGTAATTGACATACGGTTTCCGTGAGAGATGTGTAATTTCGTGATATACTGAAGGCCTAGCAGCTTCTCAAATTGGAATCTCCTTCATGGAGTTAGTTACTTAGGGACTGTTTATAACTTCAAATTAATTTCAGTAAAAAGAAAGTACCAAACAAGTAAATAAAATTCAGTAAAGAAACGGTTTATTCTGGAAAAAGTATCTGGGTCTTGAAATGTAAATGAGACACACGTTTTCCCTTTTTTTGTTTTAAAAAAGTTGTTTTTAGTGGAATATGAATTTTTTTAGTTACAATATATAAGTCGGCCAAAAAAAATATTTGGCTTGCGCCATTATATATTTCGTCGAAATTCTCAACTGTAGCAAATCTGCAAGTGGCTGCGTCACATTTCGCCACACGATACCACAATCGCGCCACAGTAAAATAAATAAATAATAAAAATAAAAATAAAAATATACGCAGCGCGTAAAAATTCCGGTCCGTTCTTGCAATCTTGTACTCCTTTCAAAAAGTATATTGCATTTAAAGAGGGAGTTATATTTTCCTCTACACATTTTGTCCGAAATATTTTGGCTGTGACAAATGTTTGGCGAGCCAGTTTAAAGTAACACGGCAAAAATAAATGCACGTCTTCGCTATGAAGCCGGACTGCAGTTTCAACCTGGTGCCTTTCCGGTACTTTTGTAGATATTGAGAATACTAGGGATCATTAAGGATGTTTCGAAACCACCTGAAAACAGAAGGGCGACGGACATGTGGAGAGCATATTTTAAATAACGGCACTGTCGTGAAACTTATGAAAGGGGTATACTGTCGATTGAATATCACAGCAGAACGTTAGGGCAAGCCAAAAATAACTAGAAGGTTTGAAATCCGTGCCGTTACCAAGTGCTGCTGAAATTAAAATTAAAGCTTGCTTAATTCCCAAAAGTAATGTAGTCAAGTTTAAATTATTCATAATTTACCGGAGGGAGCAAGGGTCATCATTTGACACCACTAAGCCTCGAACACATGACGTCACAAGTTTTAAGTTCAGATTAAAAGGAAAACATCATCCATGTTGATTCTTAAACAAAAACGGGACCGTCCAATAATATGAAAAATAGCTACCAAAATCAGTTAAATTTGTGTGAATAACACAGTGAGTTCTTATCACGATGATCTAAAGCAATTCATTACGGACAATCATGGAAGGTAGTCTAAATTTACACTGTGTTATTGCAGCCTCACTTCAAATGTTACTTCTAGACAAAGATTGTAAGCCGAGAGTTCAAGTGATTATAAATATTCACATAAATAACATGCCATTTGCACAAGTGAAGTCAGCCACATTCCAGTAGTAAATGTACGAGTAAATTAAAGTTGATTGCAGAAATTTTGCAAAAATTTCCGCGAAAGTGAATTAAATTTTACTGATTGTATATTTATGTGCATCCGAACTAATGAACGAAACAACTTGTTCTCCGCAGACGTCTCATTCACCAAAAGTTACACCGACGCAACCTAGATATCAAAGACGTGAAAGTGAGTAATGACACTACACACGTGCACATTATTGCTTTCCCCACTGCACACTGGAATTCTTGCAAAGTTTTATTAAAACCTGCCAAAATCAAATCTAAAGGAAAATCACTTCAGCGATTCTCCACTTCATACGTAATTGCGGAGACCGAGCCGGCAAAGATATGGAGTAAACTGTAGCAAGTCCTGCTGCGACCGCCATAAGAACTGCCTAAGATACGAGTACATGGAAACTAACACAGATACACACACACACACACACACACACACACACACACATGTACATGCGTACTTATGTACTTAATCCTTGCAGCCGAGTCCTTGAGAAGTTAACCGGTTCTCAGCTAGTCAAGCAATTCCCCGCATTTTAAGAAACCCTAAGTTTCGTCACCGCGTTTACAACCTCCACCTGTCCCTATCCTCAGCACGTACATATATGTGCTTAATTAAACACCAACTCATGAAGACGTAAGGGGAATTTACATACAGCCGCATGCCTCTTAACCTCGTCAATAGATGGATGTGCGTGGCAAATTCACGGCCCAGGCGCTGAACCAGGAGGAAATGGGCCCCAGCACCCGCAGATGGATGGGCTCCACAGCATTTCTGACGCTGTGGAGAAGAGGAATTGCTTGTGCCAAGCACCAACGGTTCCCTGTCCTCCTGGTCGCAGCCTATTTACTACACGGTCTCAAGACATTCCAGATCATCGACCTGCCACTGTGCATGTCACAAACTGTCGTGAGAGCATAAGAATCGTTCAGCGAGTCAACAAGTACCCCCATTTTAAGGAACTCGAAGATTCATCACCGTTATCACAAAAGCCCGCACTGGTCCTTATTCTGAGCCAGTAAACATAATTTCGTCGTAGTTCATTAATGTTCATTTTAACATTAACTTTGATTTGGGATTACATGTCTCAAGAATTTCTTCCTTTGTTTTTAAGCCTAATCACTTCCACGTTTGTTTGGCGAAGATCAGAAATCAGAGTATTTTTCGCTGTGTCATATTGCAAGGAAAATCTTAATAAACAACTCTACAGGCTTGAAATATATGTCTTTGCGTCCGTCCTTCTGTTTCGCCAGAAATAACTCGAGAACCGTTGGACGAATTTTCATAAAACTTAACGCTGATAATATTTATCAATATTTGCCCCTTTAAGCGGACTGCACTAGAAATAACAAAAGCCGGAATTGTTTTTACAGGCCTTCATGGGATTCCGCAGGCATTTCTTATGCGAATTGCTGAATATTTTTAATGCGAAATATAATGTAAACAAAAATCCACAGAAAAATGATTAACATGTTCTGGGCCCAGGGAAATACTTCATTTAAGTTCTATGCTTTTCTAGATATTGGGAACAAAGCGAGTGAAAGTGTAAGCTTTATTTCTAATGACTGGATTTATTATGGTTTAAACTGATGTCATGTTTAAAAGGGTTAAGTCAGACACCTACTCAGGTCTAGTATCAGAACGACAGGAACTTGTTAGAAGGGACGGATCCAATTCGAATATGCGCCCTGTTTCTTTGTGTTACATGTCAGCGCGTGGACGGAAGATATTGCTGTGCTGTCGTACGCACAGCTGTGCGACAAACTCATTCAGTAGCGCACGGATTCCTCTTGAACATCGGAAGATATATATTTAGAAAAGTGGTAACTGTTTGTGGCAGTTAGAAATGGTATCAAGTCTCCTCGCAAGAAGAAGCTGGGAGGAACGCAGCAACCGAACACGGCCATTCGGAACATAAACACACGTTGCACGAACACTTGCTGTTAATATCGCTTAACGCTTCGAAGCCTAAAATTCATTTAAATTAGCTTGCACTGAAAGTTAGGTTTTAGACTCGCAGTAAGAAAACACTATCACAAACACTGGTCAGTTAACGCTGTTTAAGGAAATAAACGCTTATATAAAGTTAACCAACAAAATGCACTTTTTAAAATTAATGTTTTAATTGCATTCTTCTTCTCTTCTACATGTTTCGAACATCTTATTTTCATCTTCAGGAAGATTATATTGTACATGCAGCCTTATAAGTCACGTTTTCCATGCGTTTATGCAAGCAGGCTACCAGGTTGAATTATGTGCTTGACACCCACCAATCCTAAACTTACATTTTCTTTCATTTATAGAGAAGTTTAGGATTCTTGGATTACAGGCTTTATATACGAAATTCTAAACTCAAAATAAAAATTTATACATTTAAGATGAAAAATTATCATCAACTCGATTTAATGGTAATTTTTCATCGTGTAGATAATTATATTTATTTTATGTTAAAATAATAAAATTATTTATATTTAATTCATTACACGCTACATGTTGGCGATTATATTAATATAAGTGTTGAATAGATAATTCTTTTTTTCTTTTATTAGGTACCAGGTTCAAGGATGTGCTTAATATCAAGCACATCCTTCAACCTGGTAACCTGTCTGCATAAACGCATGGACAACATAACCATATAAGGCTGCATGCACACTATAGTCTTTCTGAAGATGAGCATACGATTTTGGAAACATGTAGAAGACAGGAAAAGTTGAATTGAAACATTAATTTAAAAACAGCATTTTGTAGGTTAACATTACAAAATTGTATCATAATTCCCGGTACAAAGTAGGACAAAGAAATAAACGCTGTCTCCCCCCCCCCCCTGAGATTCAAGCTAAACATAAATACACAGTGTGTGTGCAAAATGCAAGAGATTTTATCGTTACGGAACTTTGTACCGATACTTACGACTGTGCTCACATGATGAATGAAAAAAAGCTAGGTCAATAAGCTCTGTACTTAACTAATGTGGGTTACATAATTGACACTGCAGAATTGTTACGTAAAATGTTGTCCTTGGGCAAGTCACGAGGACGTAGGGGTGTAGGTATAGCCCAAAGGATTCTTAAATTTTGCAGTAGATTAAGGTCACTGATCAGCATCCTCCCCCGGACACATTAAACCTGAAGAAAGAGGCCTTGTGGGCCCCGGCGACCGACTGAAATTTCTGAGGAAGAGAGAAAGTCTTACCTCTCCCTGGAACTGAATCAGGATACGTCAATCTTCCAGCCCGCAGCCTAGTCACAATGCCGACTTACACGTTCCGCCTCTACGTTAATATTTTGTTTTCCTTTTTTTAGTGGCGCAACAGCTCTACTCGGAACTAGGCTGCCTCATTGTTGAGGTTTCTAGGTCACGCACAGGCACATCACACTCCGCAGGACTCCTCTAGATGAGAGATCGGTAGCGGAGGCTTCTACCAGACAACACACAACATTCACATACATGCCCCGGCAGGAAACGAACCCACGATCTCAGCAAGAGAGCGGCCGCAGACCTCGCGGCCACCGGGATCGGCGCTTACCAATATCAGTCCGTGAATTATTTAGGACTTTTAATAATGACGTATAATATAAACACACGTATCTTGTCCTACTCCTAAATCAAACCAAGAATTTCCCACACAGCTATTGTCACAACTGTGTCAGCGACATATGCCAATAGAAGAACTCATTCAGCGGAGGATGTGAGATGTTAATGCGACACCCTGTGTGATTTGTGATGTGGAATTCTGCTCATTTTAGCCACGAGGTAAAGCAGCGTTCATATTCTCACTACACAGATCCACGATCACCCGATTCACTGTACAAATCTGTAACTGTGGGGCCATCTGAAGGGCACATTTCTCTCACGAGATTTGGCATTTGATGGCAGGTGTTGCGACAAAATCACAACACTGAAGAATAAAAACTAACTAGACGCCTTTATTATTTTATTGTACTTCTTATAGGCTCAAAATGTTTCGGGCACTACTATGCCCATCATCAGGAGCTCGCGAATATAATGTTGATTACCACATTGGTCGTTTCGTTCTTGGTTTGCTGTAGGTTGGAGGTTAGGTGCGGTTAGGTTGGAGTAGTGTCCGGGCTGCAGGCTAAAGCACGACTATGTCGTGCTTTAGCCTTATTCTTAGCTCAAAAAGAAACAGTGACTGTCTCCATCGAGCACACCCTATCTAAACAAGTCGACAGTTTTTAAACTGATCGAGAAATTCAAAACTCTCACAGAACGTGTTCCAAAGAAGCCGCCATCTGCCCTATATTCATCTAGCACAGTCCAATCCACATAATGAAAATAGGTTTACTGAAGATATACTTTAATACAATCCATCTACGCCAGAACTGTAAATGTCTTCTCCTCCTTTCAGGATTTATAACCGAAATGCATGCGTTTCTTATCCCTCATATACATGCTACATTCCCCACCCATTTCGCCTCCTTGATTTGTTCCCTAACAATGTCTGATGAGAAACGCAAATTATAAAGCGCCTCATTACACTTTTATTTTTTAATTTTCCTGCCACATTCTCACTCTCAGGTCCAACTGTTCTCTCAGCCGCCTATTCTAACACACCTTCACTTTGTTCTGCTTTTAGTATGATGAAAATGGTGTTTTGTAGCAGTTACGATGCCATTTCCACTTCGTCTCGGTACCAAATAAGGTTACCATCGAGTAACAAGGCTTAAACATGTGTTCCTGCTATCTGAAATGTTAAATGTGTAACTTTTAAAGTAGGGTGGTTGCTGTATTTACAACCTCCTTCAACATTAAAAAAAAAACCCACACATTCAGCCCGTACAGTGCAATTAACATGACTTGTACGACTTCTTGTCTTAAACATTATTACGCTACTGAATTTGTGATGGTTATAGATTGTGTTTTCTGTGAGGTAGGAACTTGGTTTTGTAAACAGAAAGTCGGCCCAGATGAACTTCGACCTTCATACCGTTAATCGCAAAATAACTTCATATTTGCAATATTTGTAATTTTCTCTTTGTCATGTGAACTTCAGATCAGTATTGAGTTGCAGAACATTGGACCGTACAAACATAACTGCCAAGGGTCACGGACAAAGGTGACACAAGAGCAGAAACTGGCGATAAGTCGCACAGAGCTTCATCTGTGAAGTTGCTGATTGAATTCGTCGAGCTAACGTGTGACACGCAGATGGACGGAGCGGAAGAACCGAGGTCTGAGTTCTTTCGATGGCTCTATTGCGTTCTAAGATTGAATTTACGTAATGGTTAACCCTTCAAGCTCCATTACAGTAATATATAAAAAAGTAGTTCCTACCTCAAACAAGCACACTCGCTTTCCAATGTGAAAAGGCAACATTATGAAGTGCAGGAACATAATAGCTGTCGATAGTCACATTAAACACGAAACACACTATGTGGGCAGAATGCAGTCTTTTTGTTGTTAGAACAATGTTACAAATAGTTACCTCTGTGCTGGGTTAAACCAAGGAAAATTTGACGTTAAGGCCCTATAAAAATGACAATTCAGGATATTGAACAACTACAGCTGTTCTAGAAACAAACGATGGTCCAGATACGGGAGAGCGACGGAGCATGGTCTGTCCGACAGACACGCCCTCCGCAGGCGGCAATCCAGCTTTGAAGAAGAAGGAGCGCTGTAGAGGGAGACAGGCTTATGACTTGCGAAGTGATACATTTCATAACACCCTACTGCAGCTTTACAAAGGCACAGAAACTTATCACTAACATCCATAAGCCAAAGTTCTCAAGACTATTTTTGGATCTGAGTATGGTGGGAGATGATGAGTATTATGAATGTTGAACGTGGTGATACAATTTAAGGTGAACAGGGAGTGTCGAATTAAGAGGAAGGGAGAATGGAGGGAAAGATGAATCACAGAAAGATAATACAGTAAATTATTCGAAAGATGTAAATTAAGTATAGCGTTCGGCACAGAATCCGTTTCATAGCCATGATGATGATGATGATGATGATGTAACGAAGTATAAAACGTTCAGTCTGAGGGACACTATACTCCGTAGGTTGTAATTTGTACGTCACTCCTAAAAAATCAGTAATAGGCATCAATCAATCAATCAATCAACCAACTACTCAATAAATCCGTATTTTCTGTATGAAAATAAGAAAGTTATTACACCGGTAGCGGCTCCAGGTCTAGAAAACAGAGATTAACGGCTGTGGGGACCCGTTGCGCTGACCACGTGACACTCCTCTATCCGCAAAAGTTGGCACTAACTTCGCCGACCGGCGGCGGCCGCTCTG
>Ga0123352_10020173_pt1 | contig 10620 bp, 6 predicted proteins | sample TergutLab28metaG_FD_89700 | JGI IMG/M metagenome (GOLD analysis project Ga0123352, IMG submission 89700) | Labiotermes labralis P1 segment gut microbial communities from Petit-Saut dam, French Guiana - Lab288 P1 | ecosystem: Host-associated > Arthropoda: Insects > Digestive system > Gut ... | reverse complement strand
TGTGTGGGTTTTGTTTGTCGGTTGTTGTTTGTGTGTGTGGTTTGTTTTGTGTTGTGTGTGTGTGTGTGTTTGTGGTGTTTTGGTGTGTGTGTGTGTGTTTGTTTTGTGTTTTTGTGGGTGTGTGTGTGTGTGTGTGTGTGTGGCTGTGTGTTGGGGTGTGTGTGTGTGTGCGTGTGTGTGTGAGTGTGTGAATCTCTGTGTGTGTGTGTGTGGGTGAGGGTGGTTGTGTGTGTGTTTGTGTGTGAGTGTGAGTCGGTGTGTGTGTGTGTGTGTGTGTGTGTGTGTGTGTGGGTGTGGCGGTGATGGAATTGCCTCGAAGACATTTATATTTTTATTCAAGAATTAAGTAAGACTGCCGGAATTTGAGGCAAGTAAGATTAACAATGTATCAGTCAGCCAAAATTTTGTACCCTTAGACCAGTAATATTTAATTTATCGTCTAAGGAAATGCGAATTTTCCTTATTCTGAGCTTTTATTTATTGTCTTGTAATATTCGAATCTGAGACGAACTGTTGTGTAATACCGTTATGGATGTTGATTCCCCAAATTAAAAAAAAGTCAATGGTGCAAAAATGATGGAACGCCATTATGTAAGAAATATATAATGACTAGGGGTATTGGTAATTACAATTAAAATCACTCTGTGTTGAAGCAAATCCTAACGTTTTCCGCCCAGTCATACCGTGTGAGCGTGTCAAGAGAATCGAGCGCAGTTTACGTCCTCTCGTCGGACTAACTAATCAGTAATGATGTCCCTTTAAGCCACACATTACCCTAAACAAAATTGACTATTAACTTTGTTTGTTTCTAACAAAATAGAGCCACTTTAGTGGATCTACTTAAGCTTATTAGTAAAATGGCTTATTCTGCTGGTGCACGTTCCAAGCCAGCTGCTAAGTACTGCTGAGTCACTTGAACTTCAATTGTTGTTGTAGAAATTTATTTTAAATTACGTAAATAAATCTAAGCGTAGGTTAAGTTGACATAATTATATTACGCATACTGATATTCCAATTAATACTAAAGCTCCGTTGACAATAATAATAATAATAATATTGCTGTTGTTGTTGTTGTTGTGAACTCAGTGGAAAGTTTGTCTTGCTTGACTTTTTACAGATGCAGAAAATTTTACTGAAGAAATCAAAAGGCTTAAGTGGACATTAAGCTGCAGCCCGTCACTGATATTTAATGTGAATTTTGAGTTTAATTTAGTTAGGTTATTTGCAATTAATTTGATTTTATTCCCCCCCGAATGTGCTGCCGTTGTATGTAGGTAAGTCTCTGAGCGGCACTGTTTACATGTTCATTTTAGATGCTGATTCTGCCATAAGTCTATCTCCTTTGTTGTTTGTTACTTTGTATTGTTATGTTTTATTGTTAAGTTTATTGTTATGTTGTATTGTTTTGCTGTATTGTTATGTTCTATTGTTATGTTGTATTGTCATGTTGTATTGTTATGCTGATTGTTATGTTGTATTGTTATGTTTTATTGTTATGTTGTATTGTTATGCGGTATTGTTATGTTGTATTGTTATGTTATATTGTTGTTGTATTGTTATGCTGTATTGTTATGTTGCATTGTTATGTTGTATTGTTATGCGGTATTGTTATGTTATATTGTTGTTGTATTGTTATGCTGTATTGTTATATTGTATTGTTATGCTGTACTGTTATGTTGTATTGTTATGCTGTATTGTTATGTTGTATTGTTAAGTTCTATTGTTATGCTGTATTGTTATGTTATATTGTTATGTTTTATTGTTATGTTGTATTGTTATGCTGTATTATTATGTTTTATTGTTATGTTGTATGGTTATGTTTTATTGTTATGTTGTATTGTTATGTTGTATTGTTATGCTGTATTGTTATGATGTATTGTTATGTTGTATTGTTATGCTGTGTTGTTATGTTGTATTGTTATGCCGTATTGTTATGTTGTATTGTTATGCCGTATTGTTATGTTGTATTGTTATGTTGTATTGTTATGCTGTATTGTTATGTTTTATTGTTATGCCGTATTGTTATGTTGTATTTTTATGTTGTATTGTTATGCTGTATTGTTATGCCGTATTGTTATGTTGTATTGTTATGTTGTATCGTTATTTTGTATTGTTATGTTGTATTGTTATGCCGTATTGTTATGTTGTATTGTTATGTCGTATTGTTATTTTGTATTTTATGCTGTATTGTTATGTTGTACTGTTATGCTGCATTGTTATGTTGTATTGTTATGTTATTTTGTATTGTTATGCTGTATTGTTATGTTGTATTGTTATGCTGTATTTCTTCTGGTTTCGTGCCTTTTTTTAATTTCATCTTAAGCTGTTTCATCCCCGCTTTGTTTACAAAATAACCAGGAGTAAAAATACTCAGTCCTAACCGACTTTATATATATATATATATATATAATACACATACATACAGATTCACACACACACTGTATATATATATATATATATAAAATTTTAACGGAAGTTGTGTTTGTTGCAAGGTAACTGTATTTCTGGTTATTTTTGTATTTATGTTGTGCCGGTTTTATAATTGACTATTACGCTGCTAAGATAACACTCTAAATTGTAATTATTTAATAACAATTTCATTATAATTGTCGACGTGTAACTTTTAACATATTCAACGCGGGCTGCAGAGAGTGCAAACATACAGACTGATAAAATTTCAGCCTTTAGCGTAGATATGACGTCATATTACAGATCTTATACACAGAGCCAAGATTTTCTTTCTTTGTTGTGTGCGGTAGATGCGCAGTGTTACCTGTGTCATTGACATAATTCTAAAAACCCTACAACAAAAAGACGCCATTGTGTTTTCCACACCAAACCACTGAGCTGGACGGCAGTTATGGCCGTTTATATTATGAATTCAGACCCCACAATTTCCCATTAAAGTCCGTCTAAAATCATTAAGCAGACTAAGCACAACCCATATGCACAAAAAGCGTGTTGCAATGTGAGTCGCTTTATGACATGTTCTTTTTAGCCAGTAATGTTTTTAGTAATTTATTGTTATGCTGTATGTAACTTTGACGTTCATGTGACGGTGCATCGTGATAATTTCTTATAATAAAACCAACTAGATGCACTAATTTCTCAATTTTATTCTTGGAATAAAACTATACTTGTTTCAGAGAGTTCCACTGTCCATCATCAAGAGTTTTTCACTGTACACACAGCAATGTTATATGTCATACAGGTTCGCTGACATATACCATTGCTGTGTGTATAGTGAAAAACTCTTGATGACGGACAGTTGAACTGTCTGAAACATGTAGAGTTTTATTCCAAAAATAAATTTGAGAAATCAGTGCATCTAGTTGGTTTTATTATAAGACTGTATGTAACTGTTGCTATTTACATACCGCACTTTGCACCCCTGTGCCTAATACACCTTAGTACATGCTGCAGTTTTGCAGGTTTAACCGTTCACCTGTATTAATTGGTTCTAAACAGCTACTGCTTAGCGCATTTTATAATCAGTCATTCAAACAAACCTAGAAATTATTTTGAGCCTTAGTCCACAAACAAAAACAAATTTTCCTAAAATTAGTTTACATTGTTGAGTAGCAAACACCTCAGCTGGCCATGGAATTATGTAGGGATGAATTTACCGTGAAGGTAATGAAATTTCGGCTTCAGGGTCCCTCACTTGCACGGGTTCCGCTAAAGCACTGAAAGGATCCCCCGTAATGTTTACACATGTCATATGTTTTTGAACAGTAAACCACGGTGGGTTAAGTATTATACAAGCGTGTCAGACAGATAAGTAATAAAAACATTATGTAATTTTCTGGATTTTGTGATGCTTTTTGTTATTAGTCAGTTCTTTAAAAATTGTAATTTGTGACATTTTATTTTTTTCAAACTAATTTAATTTTCACTTTCGTGGCTAATTTTGTATTCGTAATTCTGTAGATCTAACCTTTTATTCTAAAGAGGGTTCCAAAAATGTTATAAACTTCAGACCACACCAAACTGCATGAGTACCTGGAATCGTGGTGAAGCTAAACCTATAAAATTCCGAGAGGAAGAACGGAAATTTGTAGGCTACTGTGCAGGTTAACGCAACTTAGAGTACAGTAAACGACACCATTTTTACGTATTAGGCCATTTAGTATAAACGTATAGGCCTAATATTACATGAAAAAAATAGGCAGACTTATGCAATAGAAAATAGCCTGTACAATCCACATCTTTGGACCCAAAGTTAGAAGTCATATGTGTGTGTTGGTGTGTAGGTCAGCCGTTGCCCAAGCCTTATGGCCAAGACTGTAGAACTGCACACTGTGTGGGAAACTGCTGACTCAAAACTTGGTCTGGACACCGGCTGTGCTACGAGGGTCTTCGGCTTTATTTTTTTGTCCTTCCGGGAAAGTACCAGTAGGCCTACGTGACGGGCGAAATGAAATCAGATGAGAAACGCTTATTTTCACGTCATTTTCAGTTTGTTATTCCCTAATAATCCCACCATTTGTCCTTACAGCCTATGAGCCTGAGTTTAATCTGGATTACTGGAAAAAAAAGTAGCATAAATGCAAATAAAATATACATGAAACGAAATATTTTACAGTTTAACGCAGTTAAAAATGAAACCATCGCGTACAAGTAAATGGACGTGCAAATGCGCAGGAATGCAAGATGTAAAATTGGTCCCCATATGTCACTTGTGGCCTCATTGGCTGCTGTCTGGACTGCTTAAAACAGTGGTGATAAAGCCATAGTTTGTCTGTTTCTGCTAAACGTATTTTATGTTCCTCACTCTGCGTTTGAATGCACTAGCATTCCAATCGTGAAAATTAAGTGATAAATCTACACTAAATGCAGTCCTTTCCTATGTGCATCATCTCTATTGGGTTGCGAGTGGTTGTGACAATCCAGCCAATTTGAACTTTACCAGGCGTGAACCTCCACAGACCTATAGGCTGTAGGCTGTATGAGCGACTAGTTACACTAATGTGTAGTGCTGTGCATCGCACTACAACTGCTGCTTCATGGCTGATTGTAACACACACACACACACACACACACACACACACACACACACACACGCAATAAAGTCTATATAGGCTTATTCTAATATATGTCCATCTGTACAGTAACTCACCCCAGTACCCCCTGTAGTAGACCATAATGAAATATTGTCTCTCATTCAGTCTCTCTCTTTCTCTCACTCACTCTTCAAATCTCTGTTCTACTGTAAAGCCTTGATTTTTGTTTTATGGGGCTTTGCTTATTATCTAACAGCTCAATCTGTGGCTCCACCTACTCAATATCCTTTCTCACTGCCTCCCAGATCCGCCAATCCCAACTAACGTATGACGTGCTCTTCCCCCCTTGCCCAGGAATATGGCGTTTCATTCCCCACCTATTCAACTCCACGGTTTATGTAAGCATGCTTTCTATTGGTCGACTAGTTCGTTGAATGGGCGTGTCCTGTAGTAGGACGTTTAAATAAGCTGTGATCCTGGTGTGTGGCAGGGCTGCATGTGTAGGAGAGAGACAGAAGGACAATAGGTGGGGACTGGAAAGTGGAGGGGAGACGGGATAAACTTGACTTGCGTTTAAGCGCATGTTGCTGGACGTACACTGGGTTGAAGGGGCTTTGGGATGAGGAAGAAGAAGAAGAAGAATAGAGGATGAGGAGGAGGGCAGATATAGATAGAAATGTTTCGGGTGTCGTGCGATCGGTACATGAAGACTTCAGAGTAGGGGACAGGACAGGGCAAGTAGACAGGTTCAGTGGTACAAGTGGACAGCACGTCAAAGTGGAAGTGACTGCTTGGTTTGTCGTCTTGGAACAAGAAACCTGACATGTGAATCGATTCTATAAGGGCTGGAACCAAAACGACTTTTAAAGTTTCAATATAGAAAAGTAAAAGGGTAAGGGCTTTGTCAGCTTACGCAAGAGTAAGGATTTTGATTTGTCACCCGTTAAGATTGACAGTGAATTGTGAACTTTTGTGCTGTGATTCTCAGAGGGACTGGAAGGCAGCTTAATTTTGTTGTGTTCCATATCGGAGTAGATGTTAATAGGAATAATAGACAGTGCTGTATATTGACACAACTTGAAACGAACAGTGAACTGCGTACTGTCAAGGCTAGGCAATGATTTATGTAACAAAAAGCAAGGACTTCCAGTGGTTTACCAGATCCTTTAATTCCCAGCGATAAGAACAAAAAGATAAACCGTGTTAAAAATCTGTTCTGTGTACATGAAGGTCTAATTATCGCTAAGCTGATTCATTGCAAACATATAAGTTTGAAATTTTGCCAGCATAAAAGAGTCTGGTTTTCTTTCCACTTGGCAGCACATTACCAACTGATAAAAAAAAATGTGTTGACAGCATAAAATATCTCATTAGGAAATCAGGATGGCTCAAACTGTCGTCACATTCTTTAATGAGAATATCAACGTGGACATGTCAGTTCGCAGTGGTGGCTCCAATTGAAGCGTTCCTGTGGAAGAGGGAGGGAAGAATAGAGGGATACTTGGAGGGGTGGTAAAGAGGGCCCCCTGTAAAGGAAGAGTGAGACAGAATAAAGTGGGAGGAGAAGAACAGTGGAGACCCCTCCCCTGCGGTACCATGCATGAAGTTGTATAAGTCTTACACAGGAGACGGATGAAGAGAGGGTCTATCGGAAACTGGATTGTTGAGAAAACTTTTTTAACACATGACAGGTCGCCTTCGGTCTCGGGGAGATTTTTTCCAAAATAATATGTAAATAGTAGTCACAATACCCAGCTGTATGTTCATAAGTCGTGGTGTATTTATTGAGGAAGTTTAGCAAACAATCTACGGACTTGCGATAAGTTACTGAAATTTCCAAGTCGCAAAGAAATTTAAACACTTTTTTTTTTTCTGAAAATTACAATTATCTGGATTTATATTGTGTGACGACGCAAAGTGCTGAGGCGTTGTGTTGAGAACAGTGACTTGTCGACAGACACGAATCTGTTGTTTTTTTTTTAAATAAACCTTTGAAGCCCGTCATACAAATCGTCTCCTTATGTAACGCAGTGTTGAGAGCAAAAGTGTCAACTGACAGGCTGAAGCTAATGTGGCGATTTAATTCACAATAGATTAACAGAATTCCTCTCTAGATTTTTCCTGTTGGTCTGCCCCCAATTCTAAAACAGTATTTAACGAATTATCTTAACCAACATCACATTACTACATATTTGTCATAAAATTAATAATAATAATAATATGAAGAAACGCACGGACAGGACTGTATTGGCTGAAGCCTCCAAACAATGGCTAGAAACAGCGACGAATATTCTTTGAACATTTATAAATAACAATTTCATTGTTGCAGATCAAAGTTGGAATATTTTAAGACCGAAAGTTAAATTGTATTATTACGTCATCATCTTTTCTGTGGAGACAGTTCATATTTTCTGTGTTTATATCAGACTGTAAAGACTTCGAACTGCTTTGCGTTTTGTCTGCATGCTGGGGGTAACTGCCTAGTCGCATTTAATTTAAAATGTCTTTCTGGTGAGACACTTCATAATGGTGAACTATGTTTGTAGACTTACAGCTCCTATCAGAAGGAATGGGGAACTTAAATGTTCGTTTAAACGGTGTTAGCAGAATGGAAGTTAAGTTTCAAGTAGTGTAACAAGTGAAATCAGACAGAGATGGCTCTGGAGACGGATCGCAGTAGCCCTAGCAGTGCTTCGAGTCCGGGACCCGCGTCGAGCACCCGGCCTGGCAGCGACCGTTCAACACCCGTCAACAGGTCAGAAACACCGGACTCCTGCACTAGCCTCTGCTGTAATGGCCCGGGCACATCGCTTCTTCACACGCCTTCTGCTTCTCACGAAACACCCCAACTCATCCACCACACACCGCAACCTTCATCACTCGTGGTCCCCGCCAGTCACCAAGAACAACCGTGTCGATGTTGCAGACCGGTATCGCCCCTAACATATGCCGGCAATATCCCACACAACGCGGCGTGCAAACCGCGGTCCCCTAGATCAACCCCATCCCCTCCTAGTCACAATCACCAGTCTTTATGCAACCCCTTGCATATGAGAACTCCGCCATTTTCAACACCATCCCCTCAGGCTTCGACCCCATCCCCTAGACAGCAACATAGCCAAAACTTGAAGCCCCTTCCTTCGCCACCAAATAACACATCGAGGACCTCGTTCTCATCGCCGTCTCCCCAGTCGCCTCTTCCTCCATCCCCTAGTCATAACCGTCCTCACCAGTGTTCTGCACCAGAATATCAGCAACAAGGATCTTCCCCTATTGTCCCGTCACCCCGTCCTTCGCATAACGAAAGGGTGCCCCAAACTACAACACTGCCATTTTCTGTAGCAAATATCTTAAGACCGGATTTCGGCAGAAGAGCAGTGATAACTTCAAAGCAACAAGAACCTTTATTTAGACCAGGAGCCATCCGCCGCACGGTAACACCGATATGCGATTACCAAAGACTTTACCGGCCTCACGAACATCTACCAGGAGTTCAACCATTACCAGCACCAAAGCCAACAAAGAAGCAGACCTCAGCTTGGTCACCAGTCACAGCAACCAGTACACCAGCAGTTCCTAATGAACATGATTTTAAAACCTCGGCTCGGGAATCTTCGAACCCCCAGCAGGCCAGAAACAATACTGTGTCTCCACCGGTCCCGACTTCAGGCACCGCGAGTCCGCCACTGTCACCTGCAAGCAGCACAGTGTCTGCCGCTTCTTCGAATCCAGACGAGAAGTTGGTAACCAGCGACTACGCAAAAAGACCTCAGCTCTGGCCGGCTTGGGTTTACTGTACGCGTTACTCCGACAGACCTTCATCGGGTGAGTTCCTTTTGTTACAATCAGACTGCACAATGTTCAAATCTAATTCTTTGCACAGTGTAGGCCTACTAACCCCATTCGAATTTGGAGGCCACCTGAAACTTTAGCAAAGAACAGGACTCCCCTGAGCTGATATCAGATTTTGGGGCACAAAGGGCCCATTTATAAGGGCTAGGTGCATCGGGACCATAATGCTCGAACCCAAATGCTAATCAACCAATCAAATCCCACTCGAAAGCCCAATTATAAATACGTAGAATAATTGCCAACGCAGATCATTAGAACGGACATCACAACTTATGTATCTACCAGTTTGGAACCAGTGTACGGCCGGTGCCGCGCAACACTGCACTCTTCTGTCTAAATACAAACCTGTATTCGCTAATATACTTACAGATTTACCCGAGGTTCTACCTGGTCGCTGTGACTTTATCTGTGACTAATATGTATCGATATGTATCGATACGCATTATGAGGGTGTTACACCGGCTGGGATGATGAATATAAAGCTTATCCTTGCCAGTTGTCTCCATTTACTCATTGAAAATATAATGATTTCGAAACACTTAGTAGCCATATTTGCTTAGGTACATAATTTGTTGTATCATCAAGAAGTAGTAACAATTCTACTTCTGCACGGTCTTGGCAGATGTGTTGTGTTATTTCTTAAATGTGTAGGCCTTTGTTAAAAACTACCTGAGATATCCCTGGATCTAATAAGTATATTTTTCGACCATAAGTAGACTTGTGTAGGCCTAAGATATTGGCAGCGTAATATTTCAATATTCGTTATATATTTTTTAATAGATGCTGGTATCTCTTAATAGATCTACATATACTTTAACTACTCATATTTCAGTATTTTTTACTTAAACTGTTGCTTAGGGACAGCAGGATGCACGTGGCTGCTCTGTTTCACTGCTTACGGATATTTTGTCTAGGCGAAGTTTAATGTTATCCTCAAAACAGAGAGGCTAAAATCTTAGTTGCCTTCAGTCACAACAGATTATTCTGATTGCAGAAATCAAACGAAGGCGTTTTTATAATCGAAAAATAAGTTGGAGCACAAAAGTCGAAATGAAATTAAGAACAAGAAATTAATTTCTATCTAAAATACATGAAGACGCCGGCCTTAGATTTTGACTTCTACCAGTTCTTTCACTCCTTAAAGGGCGTGGGTAGAATAAATCATTATAGCGCTTTACCTAAAGATAGTGACGTCAGTATCCTCGCTTCACGTCAGTTTTGATCCGCGCGTTTAATTTTGTGTGAAATGTTTCTGAGTAAAGCTTATGTAACGAGTAGAAGATCTGTCTATAAAATACAATACGTCAGTCAATAACACAACACTCTATTCAATATACAATAAAAATAATATATTAGTCAGGGCTACATGTTTCGACCTTAGTTAGGTCATCCTCAGGCCCTCCAAGAAAACAGATCTAAGAGCTGTCTATATTTTACTGCTTTGTGGAATCCCAAATGCTTACAAATTTTTCGTTACAGAATTGTGGAGTAACGAAATAGTTGTAATCCCATGATGCAGAAAAACATAGACAACTCCTAGATCTGAAATGTGCCATCCCCGTTGTGTGTATAAATAAATACGTACAGGCATTTAGTCAATAACACAACAAATATTCCTCATTATGTTTATTAGAGGATGATAACAACTACATGTTTCGGCCTCTTCCGGCCATCACGAGGTTTACATCCGAAAGAGTATTAGTGTTTATAAGATTTATGCGGTTATGTAACGATGGTGAGATCTCATCATCTGTGGTTTTTGATT
>Ga0123352_10020171_pt1 | contig 10622 bp, 8 predicted proteins | sample TergutLab28metaG_FD_89700 | JGI IMG/M metagenome (GOLD analysis project Ga0123352, IMG submission 89700) | Labiotermes labralis P1 segment gut microbial communities from Petit-Saut dam, French Guiana - Lab288 P1 | ecosystem: Host-associated > Arthropoda: Insects > Digestive system > Gut ... | reverse complement strand
TATCGGCCAGAGAAGTTTGAAACTTTGACAGCTATTACTCACTTATTGATTACCAAATACATATTGAAACTGGCAGGAATATGTGGTTTCTGTAATGTTAATATCTGTACATAACATCAAAATGTGTGTTCAAATCTTCATCACAAAACATTGTGTGCAAATACAAATACAGAACAATTCTGTATTCTGGTTTCCCCACCATCCTCTAAGGTTAAGCATCTGAAAAGCAAATCCAAAATCACAAAAAATTAACTGTAACGACATCACATGTTTTATCGCTAAGGCAAGGATTGAAATATTTGCCAATATTTCAAAAAGAAAAAACTAACGGAGATAAAATATTAAGCCTTTGAATAAACAATCAGTTACTTTTTCACCGACAGTGGAAACGTCTCCCATGCTAAGTGGGTCCCTGTCACAACTGCAGGTACCGGCTGCACGCTGTACATGACGCAGACGAGACAATAACTGTGACGGTACTTAGCAAGACGACTGTCGACAAGTGTTGGCCTTCACCTTGGGGTTTGGAGTTTGTCTAAGGACTCCACACCATGTAAAGATATGTTACATAGGGCTTCGGGCTTGGACGCATTATTTTGAATAACCCTTGTAATGGAAAGCTGATATGGCGTTTAGAATTTGAAATACTGAGAGGAACATGTAGCGGACTCTGATGAGAATATAATGAAACTCGTGTTTCATAAAATGGTGTTAATATTCTAACCTGTTAAGGTGCTATTCGCTTCTCAAAAAGGACTCTGATCCTCGCAGGTACTTACTGGATAGCTTTCATTTCAGACCAAGGTCGCCAAGATGAAATCACTTCTAGATGAATAAGTGTATTTCTGAGAATTACAGTAAATGAAAGGCATAACACCATACACTGTAGTATTAAGATCTACATTTTTCTCTGCTTCTAATTAAACTTGTCTTCCTTCTCGCCTCCATTATTACTGGTTTTCCCCTTCATTCCATCACATTCAGCCAACACATGGTCATTTTCAGGCAGTCCCATTACACAACACATAAATTAAAATTGCATATTAATTTATGTGTAACTAGACTGAGTCTTGCATCCTTTGTTGTGAATTTGAAATTTACAGCGCATAAAGTGTGCGACGCTTCGAAGAAATATCAAAATGAAGAAACAGCAACAGACAGACTGGTGAAACTACCATCCAGTTTTTATAGTATCAGTATGATTAGTCAATATGTATATTTCAACATTGTGTTCTACAGCCGTTACTTTTTAAACCTGAGAATTTGAAACATGTCGGGCTAGCTTCATTGATATTAGTTTCAAATTGATGTGTATTGATGATTCGTAATTGTATGTCAGTTGACAATAAAGCGGTAAGCTTCCTAATGCGAAACACGTTCATAATACAATGGCATGATGCTCAGTGTGAATTACATTGACATTAGAACTGTATGATTGTCAGTGTGTATGACATAACGCTATTACTCAGAAAATGTAGCATACTAGTACAGTGAAGTGATTCTCAGAATGAAATATGCCGAACATCAAGCTAGACTGAGTCTGTATTCACTTAGGTACAGACTGCGTTAAAATGACGCGCAATTTCTTGTCAAGTTTCTGTACAATAAACTCAGCCGCTGTGTGAGATTTCAAGCTTCCGCCGCGGTGTGGTGAAACCCTTCACTCTTCTGCTACGTTACACAGCATAACATTCCAGAAAAGCGAAAACTTCCACTCTGTTACTCATCCAAATTGACACTGGCATTTTACGAATCCTTGCGAGGTGAGCCAGAGACTGTTCTATCTTTAATCGTCACCATTGTGTGAAGATCGTTCCCTCAGCCGGTATGTTCCTGCGACCAAAGCGAGCTGCAGGACGACACATTGATAAACTTAACACAAGTGATAATACGTCAAATCACGCAAGTCCTTTAAAACTAAGCGTAAACTCTTTTATTTAAAGGTAAATGCCCTACCACGCAGTAACGACTTTTCATTTCGGCTACAAAAACCAATCAGTTTATGTCTCAAAGAGCAAAAGTCGCTGTGAGTTCTGAGATAAAGTACAGTAAGCACAGTGTGGGCAGAACGTACAATTTTTTAATGTTATATTTGTGGATGCACCGAGCAACCAGTAGGCTTTAAAAGGTTTTAAAAATCCATTGCTTGTTAATTATCTAAGTACACCGCCAATCTTTCTAGTACTTTTTTCGTTATTTACATCATTTGTTTGAATTCTTGCGTTTCTTTTACTTTGTTTCTTGGAAGGCACCTTCACCGTTTCTTCTATTATCTGTATGCCTTTTCCTACGGTGTTCGCACGCAATTGGATGCTTTCTGTTGTCCATTAAAATAATTAAAATAAAATGAATTATTATTATTATTATTATTAGTAGTAGTAGTAGTAGTAGTGCAATTATTATTATTGTCTTCGTCACTTCATCACTGCTATTCATTTTGTTATTTTGGTTCATGGCAATATGCAGGCGGTACGAACGCAGGACGACAGGATACAAACCTCGTATCTACTTCATGTTTGCTCAATTGTGCAGCATGTGAATGATAGGGTGCTACAGGTGTGTGCTCAGCGCCAACAGTGGCAAACACCGCTCACCACAACCCACCTCATGCCACCCACAACATGATGCCCCTGCGCGTGGTTTGACCTGCTTGGTTAACCTCCACCGTCGGTCTGTTTACATTCCAGATACAATTGTCACCTGCCTGAAACAATTCTTGTCACTCACACCAGCATATAACACACTTCCTCCCACCCCAACTACAATAAAACATATTTGAATGTCTTGAAATAGAGACAGCCCACGCTCAAGACATTCTATTAAGTCTCACAAAAAGTACCTTAATATTCAGAATAAGATATTGCCTCTATCAAGCCCCATAATTATAAATTAATTAACGTGTTTGTAGTTACATAATTCCAGAATTTAGAAGCAGGAATGGTGAGAAGTTTTCTTACATTTCCTCTTCTCCACTTCCTAATTCCTAACACTGCCAACATCTTCAAGTCATAATCAATTAATAAATAATTTAAATTATATAAAAAGCACAAATTATTAAATAATTTACTTCAAAAAATGTCCAAAATGGTATATTTCCGGAAGCACATATTTGAAAACACGTGCACATAAAAGACATTCAGGAAATATAAACAAACTCTTGTAAGATTGAAATGATGATATCCTTTTCTTTTCTTACACTGCAAACTAGAGGTTTACTCTCAGCTTTCGGAAGAACATCCTGCTTCCATCCTCAGGGTGATATTTTTATTCAGTTGGATACCGAAGAAATATGTAGGTTATACAGGAAGGTATATCATGTTGGCTTGTCAGATGTAAGGAACATCAATGAGCTGTGGAACCGATGGATGTAACCAGAGAAAAAATTCAAAGTTACAGGGAAGTGATGTGATGGTAGCGCTGGGAAGGACGTTACTTATATAAATATATTTTTGTAAAGGGGTACTCACATAAGTATTCTTAGAAGAGTATTAATTTAAGTAAGGTTCATGGTAGTAGTTACTATGGCATTCGAAATTATTCTGAGAATAGCAGCTGTGATTGAAAATAATACAGTGAGAGCTGTCACGAACAAATCGTGGGCATGAAGGAAACCTGGCTTTAGCGGAAAAAGTTTAGAGTCCCGATGATCTGGAGACCCAAGGATCCAAACTTCTAACACTTGTGTTAAGCGGAACCTTCCTGCAAATGATAAAATCCGGTCCCTTGTGAGTCCGCTACAGACAGGTTTCTCCGTATCAGTGTTTTTGTGTATAAATTTCAAATTACAAGAAAAGTTCATCGCTTCGAAATTAGAAAATCATCTAAACTGAGTAATATTTAAAAATTAATTTCGTGTCTGGCACCGAATAAATTTGCCTCCGTTTGAAGGAAAAATGATTAATAACGTATGGGTATAATTTTGCTTAGAAACATATGGAAAACACAAACAAACATGCTGGTTAAAACGTATAATTTTCGTACGTTACATAAACACTATTCGGCTTTAAATACTTGTGTTCATATAGGACTAAACGGCAGTAACGTTCCCTCAGTCTGTTGACGAAAAGGTACTCTCTCACATTAGATTTCCGTTTTGTTGTGGGTCTGTCTTTATGTGCCTGTACTACAGTAGATGTTTGTGTGTCCCGGTGTCACCAAGTTGAACTTTTGAACAGTTTGAGTTTTATGGAAATTCGTTTGAACATCAATGTACTGGATTCAACCTGGAAGCCGTATTATCGAATTTGCCATACTGAGTGGCAAAAACATGGATGTTAGGCGAACATGTCACGCAGGAGTGACACTACTGACACCAAATTTTTAGTCACGAGATGATATATTGGTAACAAATCTTAAACATATATACATTTAATTAGGTGTAAAGGTAAATAAGTCCAATTACAGGCCCGAGGTTCCCAGAGGGTTCCAGGAAGTTAAGGTTCCCAGATTACGTGACAATGGCCCAGGATGGTGGTAGGTTGTCAGCCTTACGGACCGGCCGCTTTTTACCCCCAGGAAATACTCGTGGTAACGTTTCTGTTAGAGGGTAAGTCGACCCCAGGGCCATAGTGCGATCGGAAAGTACATGTCAATGAAAAATTCCTTCAATGACACCATCTGGAATCGAACAAGCGACTTTCCGATTTGTAGCACAGCGCCTTAACCACTGTGCTACCGCATTTAATAAGGTGCATTTTGTATAATGTATTATAACAAGATGGCAGCAGTGCTTCCTCTCGTTTTCTGTTTGATGGCGTTAACCAATGAAACACCGCAGCTACGTACGTAGGATTTATTTCGGTCGTATCCCATAAACAGTTCTACGCAGCACATTTAATGTGCTGCTAGCAAGTTAAAAATTATAAAACTAGTGAGAATGAAGGTATGTGACGTAATATCCCACAAATGTAAACAGACGAAGTCTCTATGAAAATGGAAAGCTTTTGCACAAAAATAAAAAATATATAATCTACCTGAGAGAGAAGCAGTTATTTCCAGCAAAACGGAAGTACGAGCTCTCAATTACAACTATGTCTACATGGATGAGATCTGCGCTCTTCTGGGATATTAAGCAGCGTAGAGTGGTAATTCCGTACCGACGTTTCGAGACAAACTATCGGCCCCATCTTCAAGGGTCAAGAATTCCAAGAAGAATACATTCATGCTCGATTTAACATTCCAGGCTGTATAATAGCCCGGAAGAGGGCAGATATCAATTACTTCGTGGCGGAAGCCTGAAACCACACATTTATATCGGTTTACTGCTTGCTACACAGTTCGTCTTGTGTACAAAGCCATAATCAGACAATTAAAAGTCACAAACAGAAAGATAATTTAAATAAAACTCATTAGAATTTTACTTTTTCATGTAGCTGAGATCTCAAATTCACGAAATTTGGAGTTGTATAAGCCGGAACTGGAAAAACCTCGTGACTATTTACTAAAATACTTACTATAAGGAATGTATATATTAATAAAATACTAAAATACTAACAACTCCTGTACAATAGTTCAAATCTAAAATACGCTTCATGGGGTAAGAAGTTTCCTTAATGTTTTCCTTAATACTGATCAACGCTGAGAAGTCACCGTACACAAAACAGCTTTCACCGTACCTTTTCATTCTTCGCATCTTATCCAGTTAATTAGTGGATTTACAAGTAAAATAATAAATAAAATTACTCAATTATTATACCAACTACTGCACATATATAAAATTTATAAAATTTACACATTAAAACATTAAAAAGCTCCGACATGTTTCGGTCCTAGGACCATCATCAGGGAGCCATATCGTCCTTGCTAAAGTCACACTATGAAAAGTCACATTTCGCTGTACCAGTTGGGTATTGTGGCAGCATGCCGTGTTGTATAATGTTATGTTGCGAAGAGTGTCCTGCAGGGCCCTGCAGGGCACATGTCGGAGCGTTTTTAATGTTTTAATGTGTAAAACTTTATAAATTTTGTATATGTGCAGTAGTTGGTATAATAATTGAGTAAATCTACAACATGCACGGTGTAACAACGAGAATCGTAAATACAATATATATATATATATATATATATATATATATATATATATATATGTGTGTGTGTGTGTGTGTGTGTGTGTGTGTGGGTGCGTGTGGGTACGTGCGTGCGCGCATGTAAGAAAAGAAATCGATTAGACCTTTGTAGAACAAGAAAGCTACCTCTCACGTCCATCAAACCTTCTTAGAATTAGGAGGCTACCTTCCATTCCATTGTTAATGTTTATGATCTCAGCTCGAAAATTCCTCTTTAATTACTGCGACGACCGCATGTCCCTGCTGCAAAGACAAGGAAGTTGCAACAATTAAGATGACGTTAAAATTATAGATTATCTGTGGAACATATGTGAGAATATCCCTTACTGACGAGGCGATAATTGCATCAACGTCTACTGGATCAGACGGTTGAAGATGCCACTGATTGCAGATTTGGAGATAAGAGACGCTGTTGAAGCGTCCGTGGTGGCAGAGTGACAAACAACTGGATGACATTTATCAAGGGTGGATTTTAGCGACTGCAAAAAGCATCAGAAATGTTTAACCTGTTCCATAATACTGAGATTATCTACTGTAAGTTCAATAAAAATTGCAAGTTGTTATTTTCCCTATAAAGATTTAATTATCGGAAACTTATGAGACTGAGCATGTTAAGCCACTACGAGATTTTAGCTTCCAACAGCGATGTGGCTGAAGATAAAACTATGAAAAATCAGTGTAATTCATATAAAATGAGTCTTCTTACAACAGCGATACTAGGGACTTTTCATGCAGTACTGTACGCAATGAAAATGTTCGAATATTTGAAAAGCACATAAGAAAAGTGTCGATGTAAAGCAAATGTAAGGCATTAAACAGGGTAACCGCACAGTGTGAACAGGAGTTCTTAACCACCGATGGGCAGAGTTCCGACGATAAATTTTTAGATAATGCCGTAATATGTGGCAGGCATACTGACAATACAAGCAGCAAGTAGATCGGAAAGGAATACTGAGGTACTTATCAATAATAAGAGCAAAGCAAATATCGGAAACAGCGAAACAAAGTTACCAACTACAGCACCGCCCGAAAAAAAAAAACTTTGACACAAGACCGATAATTTTTTTTATGAACAGTGACGCCGAACTGATAAAGTTCGGGACAATGTGTGGATATACAATTGATTTCACCTCTAACATTGGCTTGGTGATATTATTCCTAGTTAACTTGTGGAACACCATCTGCAGGTTAGAGACAGGAATATTAGCATTCCCTAAGAAATTCTCAATAAAATCGCATGCTTGACGTAATTTATTGGTCATTCAAGTAATTTTCAAAGGTCTCAATAATTGTTTGGGGGGGAAAATTTATGACTTCCACTATAATTAAATTTAAACCATTACGAATAGGATTTTCAGTCAAAACGCATTCATTACTGCTTTCAAATCTACTTTACATCCGATAATTGAACGGTAACTTGCAGTCAAAACCAACACCACAGAAGGTAATTTAGAATGAAAATAATGTCTGCACACAAACAAAACATCACGGAATAATTCTATTATTGTTAAAGAAATAATTTAGCTACATCTCAGTGACGACTGTAATTTTGGAATCACTAAATCATACACTGTTTCAAAACTGGCCTGTTCAGTATTCAGTTCTCTAGCATTTTGATCTAAAAATATCAAACTACTCAGACATTTTACCAGGCACGGGATAGTGAGCCAAATTGCACACACAACAGTTCCTTTACACAAAACCTCAATAAATGAGAAGACTTCGGCCTTTCTTTCCATTATAGAGCAGGGCTGCTACTTGGGGCTAAGAAACATTCCGTCTGCAGCAAGTTGTACTCCTGCTCTTTGCTGAGTTGACAAGTTTGCTGTAGGAACGTAAAATGTTGCACACATTTCTTTTTAAATTAAATTTGGCTTTTAAGTTTCATGCGGAAGAAAATTTACTTTAACGATGTTTAAACTCTTAGGCCTATAGAGCAGAGTCGTTTTGAGAACCCTATAGTCCTTCACCTAGCGAATTTCCTGGCAGTGTATGGCAGCAATATCCTATTAACGTCTTTAAAACAGGCCGCCACTTGGCCCTACTCCAAAGTACATGAATTCGGTCTAGGACTCCAACCCTATTTCTTCAATATCTATTCCAAGACTATCTTCCCATGTAAGCCTAAGTTTTCCAAGAGGCCTGTTCCCTTTATTATCTCCAGCCACCAACAAGCCTGTTCCCTTTATTATCTCCAGCCACCAACAAGCCTGTTCCCTTTATTATCTCCAGCCACCAACAAGCCTGTTCCCTTTATTATCTTCAGCCACCAACAAGCCTGTTCCCTTTATTATCTCCAGCCACCAACAGGCCTGTTCCCTTTATTATCTCCAGCCACCAACAGGCCTGTTCCCTTTATCACCTCCAACCACCAACAGGCCTGTTCCCTTTATTATCTCCAGCCACCAACAGGCCTGTTCCCTTTATTAGCTCCAGCCACCAACAGGCCTGTTCCCTTTATCATCTCCAGTCACCAACAGGCCTGTTCCCTTTATTATCTCCAGCCACCAATAGGCCTGTTCCCTTTGTCATCTCCAGCCACCAACAGGCCTGTTCCCTTTATCATCTCCAGCCAGATCTCTCTATGCATGTCTCTTACCTCATGTTTTCTACATGCCCCGCCCCCTCAACCTCTTTGATTAACGAGATTCAATGTGGAAAATTAAATCCAGGATTTAAACACGTGACAAAAGCCCTTCAATACTTCCTTTTAGAAACTACAGCAAATGAATCAAAATTCTGCACTACATTCGGGGGGTGGCGACGACACATCCTGTTATTGACTGCTGTGGTGAGATGCATGGAGAGGACAGCGTTCTTAAACAACGGAAAGTATTTGAATAGAATTCCTTTCTTCGAATGTATTCACATTTACCTTGTACGACTTTAAATAATAATAATATATGATCTACCTACACCAAAGACTTGCATTAAATCTTCTTTGTTTAGAAACTTATTTCTGACAGCTAACACTGTAGCACATGAATTCACGGACTATCCAACTTTTGCTGTACGTATGATAAGAATGTGCAGCTCTCAGTAACACCCAGTGTTTTATTTGAATTATTTCACTGATGGTGGCCGAACACAAGGCGAAACGTGTTGTAAACTTACAAAGAGATTCATCTTAGTAATTAACCATCATGATGCACAAAATTTTTGTTTTACAATAAGTTTATTTATTTATTAAAGAACTATTTAATATATTCTTCTAGTGTACAGAGATGATGCTTTGTTAATTGTCATTATTAGAAATTAATCTGTTTTGTGGCAGGCCAGCTGATGGCATAGATTTGTAAGATTCCTGCTTTAACAAAAGTCACTGCAATAAAAACCGAAGACGGTGCTGTCTTGTGCAACGAAATGTCATTAATTAAAGCTTCTTAGATAACGTGTGCAGAAATGTGTGCCGCTGAATTAGCGGCGATGTGAGAAAACTTACTTACACGTAGTTCAGGATATTAATGAAACTCTACAGTGGAGAACTTGTGCCTTCTAGGCGAGACAGTCTGTCATTTGAGACAAATTTTTTACTAAGTTATGAACGATGGATAAATTACCTACCCTGATAATGGTGACAGAAGAACCGTCTGAAATGTCGGCGCACTTCTACCAGATTACACGGCGTCAGATACCCAAATACAGCAATTTTCATAGTCACCACAGTAAGAACCTCGAACCTCACGAAATTTTGTGGCTTACAAAGTTCTCATACAACAAGAACCTTTTGATATAACTAATACAGTGAATAAATTCTCCTATGAAGTATCCTTTCAGAACTTATTTTTATCATTCTTGGATACTAGTCTATAGAAGAAGAATTTAATGCTCAGATTTTCCTGTTACGTGCGTTGATAGCCGTATACCGCTTGGTTCGTACTTGAAGACAAACGGTCAATAATCCGTTGCTTCTGTTGATGAAGATTAACTAATCCGATAGAAGAGAAATTAAGAATAAAAATTTTTTCTCACAGAGAAAATCAACTTAAAAATAAAAAATACTGGACTATTCTTTCAAAGGACTTGAATGCATTAGCCATATCTAAAAGTTTAGAACATGTTATAACTATTAACAAGTTGCAAAAATGCTGCCTGATTATCATTATCTGGTAAGGATATTCTTCATAATCCAATATTTTATTATATTACTCAAAATTTAATTATAAAAATGCAATTGTTGCTTCAGTGTAGCATATAAAATTTGTAGGCAATAAATCTATGGATCTTCAAGTGAAATGGGGGGGGGGGGGATGGGCTGAATTTATGTGGCTTGGGAGAGGAACAGGTGGCGGGTTCTTGTAAGCGCGGTAATGAATCTTAAGGTTCCATAAAATGCGGAAATTTCTTTGACTAGCTGAGAACCGGCTCACGAATGTAAAATTTAGCAGCAAAAGCACTGTGAAATGTGTCATTGAAATTCCTCTAAGTGACTGAAATATAGCACACTACATAACAATATAGCACACTACATAACAATATAGCACACTACATAACAATATAGCACACTACATAACAATATAGCACACTACATAACAATATAGCACACTACATAACAAT
>Ga0123352_10020170_pt1 | contig 10622 bp, 8 predicted proteins | sample TergutLab28metaG_FD_89700 | JGI IMG/M metagenome (GOLD analysis project Ga0123352, IMG submission 89700) | Labiotermes labralis P1 segment gut microbial communities from Petit-Saut dam, French Guiana - Lab288 P1 | ecosystem: Host-associated > Arthropoda: Insects > Digestive system > Gut ... | reverse complement strand
GGTTGGTGTGGGTGTGTTGGTTGTTGTGGGTATGTTGGGTGGCGTCTTGAGTAGGAAAAGGGAAAGTTTGGTTTGTTTTTTTTTTTTTTTTTTGGGGGGGGTGGGGTTTTTGGTGAAGTTGGGGCTCCCAAAATACTAGCTTGGCATATAGTAATATTTAGTGATTATTTTCACAGGGCAGTTGATCTGTTGGGGTACCTTTATATGCTGATATTGTTCTTCCCTGTGCCAGGTTGATCGTGATGTTCTGATTATCAGCAAGTATGAGACTGCATACAGAACTGCTGCCAATTTCCTTTCGGTTTTTCTGAACAAGTGTGGCAGCAAGACGGAAGAAATTGACTACCGACCTTTATTTGAGAATTTCGTGCAAGATCTTCTAACTACAGTAAACAAACCTGAGTGGCCAGCAACCGAACTGCTGTTGAGCTTACTTGGAAAGCTGTTGGTAAGACTTCCAGTTACAAGTTTCTTATGGGCTTCTCATACCGTTTCAGATTTGTTGTCTGTCTTAAGATATTTGAATGTAAACTACCGGGGTAGAATCCTTGAAAAGCTAGTAGTTCCTCAGCTTATAAAAAATTTTCCCAAATTTTATGTTACCTCAACAAACATTACTGTTAGCTGATGAATAAAAAACCAACTAGATGTCACTTGTTACCTTTATTTTACTTCTAAGAGACTCAACATGTTTTGAGCATTAATGTGCCCATCTTCAGGAGTTCGCGACTGTGTATTTGAACTACCACATTGGCCATTTCGTTCTTGATTTGATGTGTGTTGGAGTTAGGGTGCGGTTCAGCTAGGGTGGTATCCAGGCTGCCGGCAGCCCGGATACCACCCTAGCCAAACCGCACCCTAACTCCAACACACATCAAATCAAGAACGAAACGGCCAACTTGGTAGTTCAACAACATAGTCGCAAACTCCTGAAGATGGACACTTTGATGCTCGAAACATGTTGAGTCTCTTAGAAGTAAAATAAAAGTAACAAGTGACATCTAGTTGGTTTTTTATTCGTCAGCTATCACAATGATGCACGGTCCAATAAACGTCAAACATTACTGTGTTCCCAAGAGCCCAGCACTGGTCCTTGTGTTTAATCAAATGAATCTACCCCTCCCATCTTGTTGAAGAACCATTTTAATGTTGTCCTTCCATCTCTTCGTATGTCTTCTGAATGGTCTTCTCCCTCACAAGCAACATCCCAAACGCATCACGCAGTGTACCCATTAAAACCACACGTAGTTGTGTGAGTGGTATATGCCACCGTTTGTAACAAAAATTGATGTACTTGTTTACAGCCCAGTTTTGTTTAACACAACACATACTGGTTTTTTTTTTTGAATCCACTGTTATAAAAGGCACTTATGTGTAGTTACTACATTACTAACACTGTGACAAAATTCGGTAACCTTGCACATACATTTATGCTTTATAATAGGAACTGAGTTGTCACAGACTATTAAATTTCTTAGGTTTTAGTTCTTTAGGTATATGACACACCATCACAGCCCAGAAGAACTTATATTATATACATTGCTGTGAACGCTTTAAACATTTGTGAATTCTGGTTCTTAAACTCTTTTCTTTGACTTTGCTGTAAGACTGACAGCTGTATGCCTGCTCAGACCACCTTGATCTTAATCTTTGTTGCTCGGGCTGTGGCATGGTGTGTATTGTGTGCTTCTTTTGTTTGCTGTTGGCATGTACATGCATACGTACATACATTCATACACACACACACACATGCACGCACATTCGCGCGTGCGCGCGCACACACACACACACATACAGTGTTCGCATGTAATATTGACCATGTGTGTGTGTGCGCGCACACGAGTGCGTTCATGTGTGTGTGTGTATGTGTGTTTTACCCTTTTAAAGCTTGTTGGTTATGTAATGCACCAACAGTCTAACATTCAACAACTGTACGCTCTGCCCACACTATATTTATGTGTTTTGTATTGATCTGAGAACAAACAGAGAATTCTGCCGCATATAACATAAACTGATTGCTTTTTATAACCGAGATGAAAAGTGCTTACTGCATGATACAAACTGGATCTTTTAAATAAACCAGTCTCTTCTTCATCTTTAAATCGTTCAACTTTCTAATGGTGACTGGAACGGAAATTTTGGCCACAACAAAGAAGCTGTAATACATACCCTGTGTCACACTGCTCAGTATTGAAATGTTTACGGTAGTTTTGTTCTCTCCTTTTTTTTTTTTTTTGTTTGTTAAAGTGATTATTCATTCCTTCTTAGTACCAAAGATAAAATTGTTCAGTGACAGTCACTCATCAGAATTTAAAATTTTAACAGCTGGAACCATAAGTACAATTCTTTTATGGATTTGATTGAGTACGACTTTATCATCCCGCGGTGGCACAGCGGTTAAGGTGCTGTGCTACAAATCGGAAGGTCGCCGGTTCAATCCCAGCTGATGTCATTGGAATTTTTCATTGACGTTATCCTTCCGATCGCACTATGGTCCTTGGGTCGATTCAGCCTCTAACAGAAATGAGTACCAGGAGCATTTCCTGGGGTAAAGGCGGCCGGTGCGTAAGGCTGACAACCTTGCCACCATCCTGTGCTGTTGTCATGAAATCTGGGAACCTTAATTTCCTGGAACCCTCTGGGCCACTCTAGGCCTGTAATGGACTGCTTTATCTCTACAACTTTATCATCAAGAATACCTAATTTTTTTGTATCAACCTGAATGCCATTCTGGTGTGTTCCGGTCCAGTTAGAACACCCCCGACAATGGATATTAATAACGGGCTTTGAATCGCGAGGAAGGGTTAGGTAGGGGTAACAAATGAAGTGTGGTTTACCATTGTGTGCCCTTTGTTTCAGGTAAGCAATTTTGTAAATAAAGGTACTGACATGTCACTACGAGTGGCATCCCTTGATTATCTTGGAGTGGTAGCTGCAAGGCTGAGGAAGGATGCAGTTCTGTCACAGTTGAGGTTGAACACCATCGACCAGATAATTAATGAGATCAGGGCAGAAGAGCAGAAGGAGTTGGAAGACAGCAATACTGTGGATAAGAAACTGGTAACTTAAGTTGTTTTCTACAGATCGGTTACCTTCATATATTTGCAGAAGGTCTTTAGGCTTTGTTGTGACGTTATTTGTATCAAGTGAACCCTGAGCACAGTTGTCTTAACCTCAGTGTTCATGTTTTGACCTTTTGGGATCTCCCATTTTAATACCATTTTAACGCTGTGACTTGTTTCAGTAAATCGAAATGAAACCACATGACTGTCAGTTTAGCTTTCCCCCTCTCCCACTAATGTGGCTATATGTTATTTTCAGTTCAGTTGATTTCCTTCTGTCATTAACCTTTTGACGCCTAATGTCAACTGTAGTTGTCGTACCGCACCGCTAACCTCTAAAGTTGCATTTTATATATTTATTCAACAAATATAGCTACTGAATATTTTAAACATGATATATACTGTCCATTTTTTTCCCTTCAAAATGCAGTTTGTTTCATAATTCTAATGTATTTGGTTCCTGTATTATTCACATTCTATATACAGGGTGTGCTAAAATAAAAAAAAATAATTCCGGTACCTAAAGTTTAAGTGAGGTTGACTGCTTTTGTAATTGTAAGCCTGATGTTCAAGTTCCTGTATTGTATACTGTTTTATTATTGTTGAATCAAACTTTTATACCCGTCTACTTTCTTATTGTTAATTTTATACGTATGGTACTGCGTTTCATACATTCTTGGAAACATACGGGCATTTTACAGTGAAAAATGAATTTTGACATTGTTGGTGGTTTTATCAGTCACAGTTAATCATCCGTGTCATTACTGCTGTATGTGGGTATTAATCACAAGCATCTTGACTGTTGTGGGGTACGCGGTGGCGCAGTTGGTGTAGGGACGGCGCTGCAAGCCGGAAGGTCACGGGTTCGATTCCCCGATGGTGTCATCGAAATTTTTCATTGACATAATCCTTCTGGCTGCACTGTGGCCCTGGGGGTTGGCTCAGCCTCTAACAGAAATGAGTACCAGTAATATTTCCTGGGATAAAGGCAGCCGGTGCGTAGGGCTGACAACCTTACCACCTTCGTGTGGTGATTGTCTTGAAATATGGGAGCCTCAACCTCCTGGAACCCTCAGGGCCTGTCCAGGCCTGTAATGGGATTGCTTTATCTTACCATTGTAGATGAGTATTATCAGTAACACTTGGTTGCATGGTGCTCACTGGCCGTTGTTGCCTTGCCATTCAGCAAGTCCCACGGGGACAGTTCCAGAAATGAATTTCTGGTAGTTTGGTACCATTTCTCAGTGCGAAAGAAGGCTCTGTAATGTCAGCAATGTAACGGAGCTCGTTGCTTGGTTGCTGTATGTAAGAGATGGAAAGTGAAGTGCATGAAGGCACAGTGTTAATAGTTGGAGGCAAGCAGGTTGTGATTTGTAAATTGTTCTTCCTGGTGTCAGTATTCTGAGATATGTAGAGTGTGAAGAAATGTTATTTTGTTGTGATATGTTTATGTGGTGGGTGTTTGGTTTTATGTAATTCCAAGAAGGAGAGGTTATTCCCCCCCCCCCTTTAAGGTGTAATCCTGCGTCACTGGGTGGATTGTTTCTGATATTGTAGAGGCACAGTATCCCTTTGAAATGTCTGGAAATCCTCTTAAGATTTTTTGTGTTAACATGTTGTTGAAGGGTGTAGCTAGATAATGTGACAGAGCATTTCAGTTTATTGTTCTTCAGAGGCGCTGCGTGTTTGTGCACAAATGCAAATCTGTCGTAGATATGAAGGCCCAGTACCATGTTGCCAAATATGCATGCTTACAATTTTAATTTCAAAATAAATATTTGATTGTTAGTTTATTTTATTTTTGTTGTTTTTCATTTGGTTAAAAAATAACACACACACATTACGAGTTGTTACACTTTAGAGAAAAGGGCACTGTCAGTCACAACTAAGGATGATTTTATATATACAGGGTGTGTCAAAAAAATGTATACACATTTTAAGAGATGTTATCTATGTATTACTTTTCGAAGTTGAATTGAATTACGGTAGCAGTGTGTAGTAGGACGTTCGCTCAAAACCAATTTGAGCACCGCTTGTAATTGCATAAGTCAAACGTGACTTGTATTCATCTTTTGTTATCGGTGTAAATTGAGTATTACAATTTCAACCCTTATTCTGCTAACGTGGAGAATATGGTGAGCTCTTAATAATGCCAGCAAATGGCAGATGAGATTTAACTCAGCGTTGAAAGGGTTAATACAGTTTTTTTCTTTCTTAAAATGTGTATACTTTTTTTTAGCACCCCTTATATATATATAGTAAATTTGCTTACACCATATTTCAATCAAAATGGGCCATTGTCAGGTAATACCTAATATCCAAATGTATTGAGCAGTTACTGCCCTGTAATCATTAGCATGCCAATCCACACAAGCTCAACACCTGAACACTATATGTTTGTGTTTGTGTGGATTGGAATGCTAGTTGTGAACTAGCACAACAGAATGAGCTTGCCCAAACTGCACTGAAAGGTGTTGGAATTTAAGTGAGATTTAAATATTGCAGTTAACCTGTTGCATATGAAGCCAACTAGGTGCACATTACTTCTTAGTATGTTTAATTCAAATTCTGTACATGTTTCGGGCAACTATGTGTCCATCGTCAGGAGAACTCACTGCATCTATACGACACTGGTATTTTTCACTGTGTATTCTGCAGACCAGACGGCCATCGATATACAGTGAAAAATACCAGTGTCGCATAGATGTAGTGAGTTCCCCTGATGATGGGCACATAGTTGCCCGAAACACGTAGAGAAGTTGAAATAAATGTACTAAGAAGCAGACCAGATGGCCACCGATACAGAGTGAAAAATACTGGTTTCGTATAGATTCAGTGACTTCCCCTGATGATGGGCACATAGTTGCCCGAAACACGTAGAGAAGTTGAAATAAATGTACTAAGAAGCAGACCAGACAACCACCAATACAGAGTGAAAAATACCGGTTTCGGTTAGATGCAGTGAGACCAGACGGCCACCGATACAGAGTGAAAAATACCGGTTTCGTATAGATGCAGTGAGTTCCCCTGATGATGGGCACATAGTTGCCTGAAACACGTAGAGAAGTTGAAATAAATGTACTAAGAAGCAGACCAGATGGCCACTGATACACAATGAAAAATACTGGTTTCGTATAGATGCAGTGAGTTCTCCTGACGATGGGCACATAGTTGCCCGAAACACATCGAGGAGTTGAAATAAATATACTATGAAGTAGTGTGCACCTAGTTGGCTTCATTTGAAACAGATTATACAGGGATGCACGGTCAACAAAACGTAAAATTTACAATTAACCGTCTTATATTGAAGGATAATTAGGGTGTATATGGATGTTGGTTATATTGTAGATATCTTTTTGTCTCTGTCTCCGAACAGCCCATTGATTTTGAACTGTTGTAATCAAGGTAATTGCTGGTAGTTGGAGAGTGTGTTGGAGGAGTTGTTGGTTTTTTATATATCATTGAACGAAGCTAAGTTGAGATTTCTTTGTTGTAAGCAGTTTTTGGAGAAGCTGTGTGATATTCAGGTGAAATATTGATAGGATGACAATTATGAGAAACAGAGAGTTGTATCCTCCAAGGGCGCTTACACTGTGTATGCACGTGTTTCAACACTAAACTTTTATACTTCGTGTTTCAGGAGAGAGGAGCGGAAGGGCTCGACTACGAAGAAGAACGTACCCAGTTCTTGCAGCGGGTGTTGCTTGATTATCTGGCTGTTAATGGGCAAAACGATCAAGCACTGACGTATGCCAGACATTTTTATCTAGCTCAGTGGTACTGGGATTCCGACGCCGAGAAGAGACGTCCGTCCAGCGGAGGGAAACTTTCCCCAAACAAATTACTTTCAAGAAAGAAGAAGACAAGAAAGAAACGGAAAGGTCAGTCATTTATCTCCTGTACACTGCCGAGTGCTGATTCTCTGTAAATTGTGATTGAAGTACTTCTAGTATATATTAATAATTGTCCGAGTTGCAACACAGAGCATTCTATTTATTATTCTGCAAGTTCACTCTACATGTTTCGGGTATTTTGGCCGTATTGGAGAGAGGTAGCTGCACAAATATATGACCAGAACCGGGTGATGGGTGTGGTTGACACCCGAAACATGTAGAATGAACTTGCAGAATAGTAAATAGACTGCTTTGTGTTGCAATTATTAATATAGATAAGCGATGCACGGAACCATAAACATAAAATAAACTCTAGTATATATATATATCCTTTATCCTATTTAGGTCTAATTTTGGAAAATTATGGCAGTGGCTTTTGTGTTAGTTGCACAGAAATTTGACATGGTATTTTTCTCTGCTTGCTTGAAGTGTTCCATTATACGTGGGGTCACTTCAAAAGTTTTGCGCACTGTACGTTTTCTCTGCGCACTGTAAGTTTTCTCTGCACACTGTACGTTTTCTCTGAACACTGTATCTTTTCTCTGCACACTGTATGTTTTCTCTGCACACTGTACATTTTCTCTGCGCACTGTACGTTTTCTTTGCTCACTGTACGTTTTCTCTGCGCACTGCATATTTTCTCTGTGCACTGTATGTTTTTTCTGCGCACTGTAGTGTTTTCTCTGCCCACTGTTCGTTTTCTCTGCACACTGTACGTTTTCTTTTTAAAAATGAATTTATTTTACAAAATACATTTACAGGCATTCAATGTAATCTCCATAGTGCTTTATCACAGCGGTCCACCGTTTGGGCAAGTCTTGTATTCCTGTCAGGACGCCTTCGTTGTTGATGCGTCTGATTACTCGGGTCACATCATTAGACACCTTCTCAATGCTTCTGAAGCGTTTTCCACGGAGTGGTTTCTTCAAATTTGGGAACAAGTCAAAGGCTGGTGGGCCCATGTCAAGACCGTATGGCGGGTGGGAACCACTTGCCATCCACACTTTTCCCAAATTTCTGATACTGCACCTGAGGCATGAGGCTGAGTGTTAATGTGTGATCGCTGGTCACTGCGCAAAATCTGACTCCAGTCAGTTTCTTCTTCCATATCAAGGCTCCGTTTTGCAGAACACGGACCACATAGTCTGCCAATACGCACACAGTGTTCTGTACCTTAGTCTGGCTCACAACTGTCACAAAAATCAGAACAATTGCACATCCTATTGGTCGCGCAGTTGCAGTATGCAGAACTTTTTAAATGACCTACATAGAGTTTCAAATAATTCTGATTGATGCTGGCATATTACAGTCATGTGTCACTTAGTGACGGGGATATGTTCTGAGAAATGCGTCGCTAGGCAATATTGTCATTGTGCGAACGTCATAGAGTGTACTTACACAAACCTACATAGTATAGACTACTAAACATTTAGGCTATACGGTATAGCCTCTTGCTCCAAGGCTACAAACCTGTACAGCATGTTACTGTACTGAATACTGTAGGCAATTGTAACACAGTGGTAAGTATTTATAAATAATAAAAGACTTACACCCTGTATCGGTTATATGTTGCCGAACGTTAGATTTCATCAAGTTGTAATGTGATCTTCCATCAGTCCTAGTTTAACCATTTGATGACGTTCATTTAAATCTCAACATAGGGTAGTAAAACCTAAATTGTTACTGTGGAAATTTATTGAAATAACTTGGGAAATCATTACCTTGAGTCCAGCAGTGTTTATCTTATCTTCGGGCACCAAAATTTTTCAGTGTTAAAGTGAAACAACGTTTAGGGCAGTGTGAAATGAGAATGACACGCACCACATATCGTGGGCAGAGATCAACGAGTAACAGTACTGTGTAATCTTAGTACTAGTTGTTGTTTACAAGACTGAATAAAATGCTGCCTATTGGAGCACAAGAAAGAGAACGCACTTGTTCTTGCACTGTGTGGTTTTTGTCACCTCTGTGTAATGTTTATGTAGTTGCTCACATACTGCTTGTGCTGGTGTTCTTCGGTGATTTCTTCTTCTTCCTCAGCTCTACAACTCTTTGTGAGTTTTGGCTTGCTCAGTTAGTCCTCTCCATGGTTTCCTTTCCTGTGCCTTCTGTTTCCAATTATTTAACTCCCATCTTCCTCAAATCGTCTCTCACGTCGTCATCCCATCTTAATCTTGGCCTTCCTTTCGGTCTCGTTGTGTGTGGTTTCCATTTATAAATGCTTTTAACTACTCTTTCATCAGGCATTCTTTCAACATGTCCCACCCAACTCAGTCTCTTACTTTTAATGTACCTTACTATATTTTGATGGTTAATCGATTTTTTCCAACCCCTCGTTTGTTTTCTGTCTCCATTCTCCATTTGTTTTCTGCGTCGGACCAAAAATTCGTCTCAATAACCTCCTTTCGAATACCAATAATTTCTGCTTAATGTTTTCTGTCGGTGATGTCACAACCAAAAAATGTAGCTTGTCACATCAAGTTATGCTTGTTACCATGTACAGTAAATGTTACGGCGGACGGATCCTCTAAGACCGAGAGTTGCAAATTATCGTAATTTTCTGGATACTATGTCTTTATGCCTAAGGTGTGTGTAGCGCAACCAGTAACCTCATGGACGGACCTAATCATTTAATTTGTAAGTTAATATCCGGTCCTGTTTTAGCTGCTGCATTTCCCTTCCCTTTTTTTATTACCTATGTAATGTAATACAAATATATATGTATATATAATCCAATGAACCAACTGGACACCAATAATTATTGGCTAAAATTTTGAAGTCAGTTTTGGATGCTGCCGTTTGACGTAATGGTGAAATGCACTGAGCATCTTAGTCAATTTCCAGTTAGTGTATCTTTGTAAAGTATCTAGTGCTGGATATCTGAACTTGTGTTGGCCAAGTAGGTATGTAGAAATGTTGAAAAATGTTGGAGATTTGCAGGAAGCTTGGCACTCCTCAACCGTTTTTACGGACTTTCTGGCAGGGGAGATTCTTGGGAAAAACATGCTGTTGGTTTCACCTTGGCAGATAATGAAGTAGTACATTTTTTCCATATGTATAAAATTTTCAAAATAGACAACCTAATTTGTTCAGCAAGTGAAGCAGTGTTGAGACAGTTGCTGTCTGTGAGGCGATGTTTTTGTCTTCAACATGACTGAAGTATACTTAATACTTAATTGCTTACTTACTTATTCACCCAGCCACTCACTCACTCACTCACGCACACACTCACTCATTGACTTAACGGACTTAATTACTTTACTTATTTACTTACCTACTTATTAATCACTCACTCTCTCACTCACTCCATGGAGCAGGGTCCTTGAGAAGCTAACCGGTTCTTAGCTAGTCATGCAACTCCCTGCATTTTATGGAACCCAAAGGTTCATTACTGCATTCACAAATGCCCACCAACTGTCCCTGTCCCAAGCCAGCTTGATCCAGTCCATACCACCACATCCCACTTCCTGAAGATTCATCTTAATATTATCCACCCATGTAGGCCTGGGTCTCCCAAGTGTGACTGAAGATATATTGATAATGTGTGTTTGTGTGTGTGTATATATATATATATATATACAGGGTGTTTCACGACTTTAGGGCATAACTGCAGGAGGTAATTTCCTAGGTCTTTATGATCAAAAAAGTTCATATAAACATGTGTCCG
>Ga0123352_10020169_pt1 | contig 10622 bp, 3 predicted proteins | sample TergutLab28metaG_FD_89700 | JGI IMG/M metagenome (GOLD analysis project Ga0123352, IMG submission 89700) | Labiotermes labralis P1 segment gut microbial communities from Petit-Saut dam, French Guiana - Lab288 P1 | ecosystem: Host-associated > Arthropoda: Insects > Digestive system > Gut ... | reverse complement strand
TCTGGATGTACTGTACCTGTACCTTATGTTGAAGTTGGTCACCTGTGATAACAACTGTGCTTCCCTTCATGACCTGTTCTGGATGTACTGTACCTGTACCTTATGTTGAAGTTGGTCACCTGTGATAACAACTGTGCTTCCCTTCATGTACTAATCCAGAAATTTTTTTCTAAACTTACTGAAGGTCGTTAGGGTTCAGATTGGATTTTTTTTTTTAAGTGAGGCATCCCCATTGTGTTTTATATGATCAATATATGTAGTGTAAAATTATAAAATTATATGGTCATACACAGCTGTCTGTTTTTAGAAGTTGTAGTTGCATTTCTAGCTACATGTTTCGGCTCATATACAGAGCCATCTTCAGGCTAGTCTTTAGAGTGGTTTGTATGTACAGTTGTTGGTGCTTTGAAAGTTATGAGATCTTGTATTACAAATAGTAGTTAAAACATTAGTGGTAATTCTTTATAAAATATATTATTAAAATAAAATTCCGATATGATATTTTACATATTGAGTATTAAACATAATAATAAAATTGCTTTGCTTGTTGGCTGGAAGATCTGCTGTTGATATCTGGTGGTGACCTTGTTGATGGTGACGTGTTCTTTGTATGGTCAATGCAGATTTGCTGTGCTGGCAATGGCATTTAAACAGTAGTTGTTCAAGTTTCCTATGCTTCATTGTGATTTGTACAAGTAAATATCGCCTTGTACAAATCACAACTTGAAATTTCTCGACAGATTTTAAAAAAATATTCATTTCAAATGTCATGAAAATCCATCCAGTGGGAGCTGCAATGTTCCATGCTGACAGACAGACATGATGAAGCTAATAATTGCTTTTCACAATTTTGTTAAAATGCCTGAAAAATAAAAGAAGAATATTCCATCATCACATGTCAAAAATGGAGGCCCCTAGAATGAGTGTGTTGACACATTCAAGAAATGCACAGAAGGCACTTGGGTGAAGAATGGGGATAAAAAAATTATTATGTATATATGTGGATGTGTAAAAAAGGAAATGTAAGGGTTAATGGGGATGATAACTGGATTAAAGTTGCTTTAGAGTGGTAGTGATAAGTGTGTTATTTTATCTGGAGTTTAATACAGGTGACTGTTTGACTAAGATATTATGAAAGAACAGACTTATATGCATAGACATGATGTCATGTGTTAGATTATTATCTAGCAATTAGGTACATTGAGCATAGTGTTGTAGTACATCACTGACTGGCCGCTGTATGTAGACAGTAGCTGGATTGAATTTTGTGTGGGCCAGCTGTTCAGATTGAGGTTTTTCACAGCTTTCTTATTTCTTCCAAGTAAATGCTCTAAGTGTGCCTTTATCCAGTACCTGAATTTGTAATATCTCATTTAATGTATGTAACCGGTGCAGTTGATCAGACATCATACATAATTTGAGGACTCTTCTTGTAGTGTAGAGAAATTAAGCTGAAATTTGTGTGTCTGTATATGCAAATGATGATGGTACTGTTTGTGTGTGTGTGCTAGCAGCATTCTGAAGGTAATGTGTTTGTAGGTGATCCTGTACTTCTCCAATAGGCTGGATCAAGTGCAGAAAGACTTAAGTGTGAGTGAGGTTTTGACCACTATTCAGCATGGAGCCCTGCAGTGGCCCAAGGAGAGACTCAGGGTGAGCAATTCATCTGTTTTTGAAATGCATGATATGTATTAATTTTATTTTAAATTGACTTACTTGTGGGATTTGACGTACCAGTGCATCAGCAGAAACTGTTAGTGGCACTGATCTGAGATGATGGACTAAATTTAATTTCTCATTGATTAGAGTAAAATCCCCATTTGAAATTATCTTGTAAGTAGTGAATTTTAAAACTAAATTCATGTTTTAACATTTAATGGATAACAGGACAGCATTGTCCCAATAAATGTACATCCTTTTGTCCAAAAAGGGATGACATTCTCCCCACAGTGGGCATTCAGATTAAACAGTGCTCAGGTCACAGTAGAAATCTGGCATTTAAAAGGCCATGCACTAATAGTTAAATAAAATTAACAGTGAGAATAAAGACTTTGGATCATTGACAGTGAACAAGAAGTGAAGGAAAATGAAAATTGAGGAACATTAAATAGGGTTTACATTGTTGTCCTGAAGTCTTAATTGTGTTGTTCTGTGTATTGTTTGTGTGTAAATGTGTGCTGTACTACTGCCAACGGGTGTCAACCAAATTGCAGTTAACTAATATATCTAGTATCTAGTTTATTTAGTATAAGTCTGTTTAAGAATGTATTTACCTCATTGAAATTCCATACATGAGGAAATACGATTGTACAGTTGAAATTTCTGAATGCTGGCATGCCATCAGAAAATCCTGTTGTGGCAGTTTAAACGACCTAGTTGTTAATATTTGTCACAGTTCAGTGAAACACCGTGTTGCTAAAACAACATGGTAAATTGTTAATACAGATGAGTGTTGAGATGTAACTTGATTGTTGCAGAAATTCCCAGACCTGAAGTTCAAGTATGTGGAGGAAGATCAGCCAGAGGACTTCTTTATCCCATATGTGTGGTCTTTGGTGTGCCAATCATCTGGACTGTATTGGAACCCAGTCAACATCAAGCTGTTTGCTGCAGACAGTGGATCCCCTTCAGTTTGTTGATTGCTGTGATAACCAGTGATTCTGAAATTACCTTCATGACCATAAGTACTGACGTCAGTGTCATCTCACTTGGCATGGTCCAGTTGCTATGATGACGTGGCTCTAGTTACCGTTTGTCATATATATGTATTGTGTATTCAAATATAAGATGAGATTTAAATTTAAGTCCATATTTAGGGGCCCATATTCTTCAAAGAATGGAAAGACTTTGGCCCAATCTTTGCGTCAGTATGTGAACCAAAGCAGAAAGTAAAATGTTCAAAAGTTTTCACTGTCAGGGCTGCCCCAGGTTTTGGAAGTAGGGCACCAGTCTGTAATCTGAAAACTGACAGTTTGTGGGCAGGGGTGATTAACAGTAGCCATATGTCACGGTATGACAAAGTGATGTTAGCAGCTTGGAGCAGTATGTTTCAGCTTACATTCACCAAGCGATGAAGCCAGTAAAATGTAGCGTTTGGTTTTTACACTGATAGGAAAATCAGCAACAAAAAGACTATGTCAAACTAACCAATCAGGCTCCAGAAGTGTTGGTGTTGATTTTCCCCATGTAGAAGAATATTGTGGAAACTAAAGAACTGCAGAAAGGTGCTCTCTCCTAATTTCACTCCTGAACAGTAACAACATGTTTTCTTGTACTCCATAAAGAAATAAAAATCATACTTAGAAAGTACAAAAAGTGTAATCAGTAAGAGGCACTCACGCTCAATGATTAAGAGGTTGGGCATTGATGTAAGTTAGAAAGTTTTACACAAGATTAGATTTAAATCTAAGTCCATACAGTCTGAGACTTAAATTGGAATGAAAGCAAATAATTGAAAGTCATAGAAACAGTTTCTTAACCTTTAGGGGTTGGATTTAGATGCCAATTGTTTCTCTTGATGGTCTGAGTTTTTCTGGCTTGGCATGGACTTTTAATTGCTATCAAGCAAACACACACAGATCAACACATAGCATGCTAGGCTCTTTGCCAGTACATTTTAGAGACCAACATATGGTCTGTTAGAATGATATAGATTAATAAACATTAACACTGTTGCACATTTTTGTTGGCCCAGGTGAGGGGCTGTTTGCTCAGTCTGCTTTACCTGTTGCTTTTCACTTCAGATTTGGTGTGTTGTAAGACTAATTAGAAGGCCTCCACAGTTGAAAACACTTTCAGCAGTGGAACATCATTTGTCTTCCCTGTTTTGATAACTGCCTTATATCTTCCAGAGGCTTGTATGGTAATGTAATAAGATGCTTATGTGATAATTTAACACAGTCAACAACAAATCTGAGGAAGAAAACAGTAGTGTCCTCAAATTGCACAATATGAAGTGTTACTGGTATGGGTCCTGTTTTGTGCTTGAGGTTTACACAGTGGTGCGTATTGATTGTAGGGTCTTATGTCTCTTAGTTCCAAGGATATACAACCATTGGGGTGTCACATTACATGCACATCTGAGAACACTCATCATGGAAGATTCCTGATAATTTTCAGGACAAGGCATAAAGAACCTCATCTTATATTTGAATAAATACGGTTCAGTCATTGGAAGTACCATTTTCCAGAATGAAAAATTTTATTATTTAATTATATAAAATTAAAAAGAAATGAGGCATATATTGTTATAAGCTAGAGCTGTGCATACATCGTACATGCACACCCGCATATGCAAGATGTCATAAGGTCACAATATTTGTTGTGTTCGAGTTAAACCTGTGGCCTATTGTAAACACAGTACTCAACCTTTGGGTTGCATAAAAGGCAATAATTTCTTGACCAACTAAACAACTACCAGCTTCTCAAGACAGTCTATGCCACAGAGATAGTGAAGCTTATACTACAATCCCAAGGGAATTAATGTCTGTGTTTCAGATTGGTTAATGTTGTATGCATTATCTTGCTTCTGAATAACAGTATGTTGCATGTTACATATGCTTTATATTTATAAAACTTGGAATTTCTTCTCATTAGGTCTTCTATACAGTATGCATTTCCACAGTTCTTCTTTTATTTATGTTTAATTTTTCCCATAGTCTAATAAAATATTGTGCCACCACCTGTTATATTTAGCAACTGTACTTTGTCCCAGCTTACGTGTGACAGAAATGTTCTCTCCCAGCTTAATTCTAGGAAGTGCAGTATACAGCACAGTTGTGTGAGCATAACACCACAGGTGCTTGGACTATATTACATTGTTCTTGTTTGTATGTTAATATGACTAGAAAATGTTCGCAGTGAAGACCGATTTCTGTTTAATCCAGTTTCCATTTTGGATATAGACACACTACAATTGCCAAATATATATTTTTGAATATTCAAATGTTATGACAAAGTATTCCACTTATGATGTTGAAGACAAACGGGTTAAATACTGTTGTACATTGTACAAATATCTGTAGACTGGTAGCCAGTTATAAAAATTTGTGTTTACTCAAGTTTAGAGGGGGGGGAGTCCCTCTTGTGATGTTAGGAAAATCAAAACAATTCTGTATCAAATTTTTAAACATTTTTATTTCCAAAATATATACTCTGATATTGTGACACATGGAACTGCCAACAGATATATGTAGTTAAACACAGTTTATTGGAATGTTTTGCCAACTTCGTAACTGATTATGAAAAACTATGATCCTCATTACTGATGTTCTCAACAGCAGTACCTTTGTTGCTGGTGTACTGCCACATTTGTGCACAGTACTCGTATTTGTCTCTCAGTACATCAAGGATTTATCACTTGTCATACAATAGTAGGTCCCTGCTTTCCTGTTTATGTTGAACTAATGTACATCAAATTAAGTTCACCAGTACAGTTTCATCTAAATCCATGCAGTGACTTTTAATATAAAGTGAAGCCTCTGTGACCTTCATATGGGGTGCTACTGGGTGACAGCTTGGCGTACCCACTTGATATGTTAGACTGGCCTGAATATAATGAATAAGGACCAGTAGACCAACATAACATCTAGTTCATGAGTTTGCGATAAGTACAGGCAAGTCTCATTTTACGCCAGGTTTACGTTCCTGAAAAACGTGTGTGAGTCGAACACAAAATGCCCATTTAAGACAGTGTATTTCCTGGGGGTTAGGGGATTGACAATATAAACCTGTGTAGTGTATATGCCGCTAGTGGACAAACGGACCTGTAGAATATATACTTTATATGCAGTATATTTACATTTCTGTATGGTATAAACATATTTCCACACAATACATTAATTTATTTCTAATGTAATAAAAATGTAAGACTCACATTCATAGTTTCATGTATGGTTCATTCCATTAGGACTGTGCTAGTCTTGCTAGACAACACTTTAGTTCCTGAGAGGACTCTTCAGTAATTCTGTCAGCATTATCACAACTTGTATGTACACTAATATGAGTGAATCTAACAATACAGCTCTTGTCATCAATTTGTTCGCCATTTTCAGGTCGTCTTATTTTGTCTAATTTCTCTTCAATACCAGTTGTCTTTCACTGATTTTTTTACTTGGATTGCACTAGGTTAGGTATATTTTGGTTTGTCACTCATTTTGGTAACAAAAGTCAGTGCTGTTGAAGGGGGAACTACATCAGACACATGATTATATCACCAAAGTAATCAATCCACACACGTAACTGATGGCATGACAGTGACGTCGCTTTCTGTTAGCCTGCAACACAAGACCGTTGCCGCCAGGCCTTATCTATGCCAAATCGTGTTAAACTGAAAATTATTGCATAAATTGGAAAAGTTGTGTTAATTTTTCAAGTTGCATTACAGTGAAGTCATATAAAACGAAACTTGCCTGTATGTATGGTGACTTGTGCGAAAGACTTGAGGGAATCCATCCATCAAACAGCTGGTATCAGGCTAGATACCTGCTGACGTCAAATACCTTATTGCTCAAAGATCATAGAGACAGGGGAGAACCTTGTGATGCCAGTAGTAATCATGGAAAGTCTAATGACAGATGGCAAGATTGCTTTGGAGAAAACAGGCCAAGGCCTTAAGAAGGGACAAAAAGAAGAGATGAACATGTGGGCAGACAGTTTCCCTATTATGTGTTTATTTTGTACAATTTCTGTAAAGGACCCACAAGAAATGTCATGAGGTGAGAGCTAGAACTTGCTGCATCCAAATGGAAAATGCCATTAGGGTAAATACAAACAGCCCTGCAAAAAACTCTCAACAAAGCCAGGTCATCAGGTTGTAATTCTGACTGCAAGGTGTAATGGTTGCAAAAAAAATGCTGTTACACTTGCCTGGCTTTGGTTAATTATGTATGTAAATATCTTTAAACATTTTATGAAATAGGAGGTATTATTTCAAGGCATCTGCAGGACAGAAATGTAGAGTAGTGAAAGATTGTATCCATACGAGGTTCAGCAAAGTCAAAATGGCGAACAGAACGGAATGAGCTGCAAAGAAACCAGTAGGGGCAGTAAAAACATACAGTAATATAGGGGGCACTTTTGTGGCAACATATGGCACATTACATTACATGGAAAATGATGGAATTAATTCTGCAGTGCAGGAGTATTAAGTTTGTGTGCAGTAAATTACATTCTTTGTCTAATAGGCCTATTTAAACAACACTGGGCCACGATAGCGTAGTTTGTATAGCAACTTCCTCGGGCTGGACGGTCCAGGGATCGAATCCCGTTGGGGCGGGATTTTCTGCATCCATCTAGACTGGCCCTAGGAACCCACCCATCCTAAACAAGGGTACCAGATCATTCCTGGTGGTAAAGCGGCCGGGGCATGACGTGGCATTGACCACTAAACCCCACCTGGCGCCACGTTTAAAGAAAGTTTATAACTATACATCTGCTCCCCCACTGGGCCTAAGTGGCCTCTTCTTGGGAGAACTGTACCTTTACTTTTTACATAAATGACAAGCATTTATGCACCTTACGCATTGCCCTGCTACAAGTTGGATAGCTGAAAACTGACGGGGCAGTGATTTCTTCCATTTTATCGGTCTATAGTTAATATAGAAAAGATCTATGTTATGCACAGTATTTTCAAAAATGTCACACAAATTCACCAGCCTGTTAAATGAAGCCTTTGCAAAATGGATGTGACACATGTAGTTCCATTAGAGATTTTGCCTTACATTTAATTACTGGGTTCTCGCCTATGGCCATTTAGTTTTGGTATAGTAACTACACATACCAAAACATTCAATTATCATCATATAAAAAATATGAAACAAAATTCCTCCATAAAAATAAGCAGAAGTTCTGTGCCCATACTAATAGGAATGTATAAGACGGACGTTCTTATAATCTCCGTGTAGAGACGAACGCCGTGAAAATTATAACTGGTTTCATTTCACCATTTCATAACGACACATCCTGCCAAATGAGAGACATGACTGTTTACATAGTAAATATTGGTTTGGGGTCGTTCAACATCATTCTTGTTAGCTACTTTCATGAACTGACCCCTGTCATGACGTCAGGATCACGGTGCAGTATGGGGCTCCCCTCGAGATGGGTACATAGTTCTGCGCTTCTGCCATAAGTAGCGCTTATGTACCATATTAATGGAGGTCTGCCTCGAGTGGCGCTGCTCTTCCTAAAGTAGAGTGGTTACTGCTGTTGTTCCTCATCCACCAAAACACAAATCGCACTTCAGTCTCCCCCTCCAGTCATTACACGAACTGCGCGCAACGAGGGTTACGGCGGATAGTCATTCAAAATAAACCTCACGTTCCCTTTCCTTCCATTCCAACCACTCAACATTTCTATTCAGACTAAGGTGAGTCGTTCGTTCTATTCATAGTATTCCTCTATTGATTCCTTCGGACATTGTCCATGCTGACTTTGGTTAGTCCTTCGGGTTATTCCTAGCGATTCATACACAGTCTCTCTCTCCCATTTCCAACCAACATATTTGGCGCTTCATTACCATTCCCTTTCACACTCCGTATAATCCCTGCTGGTCCACTAACAAGACGAGCAAAGGTTAGCCATACGAAAATTCATACACTTTCCTGCTTCCCCTAGGGGGTCCCGCTACATTTCATTATCTTCGCGCTGTATGCCAGTATCACGTTCGTTTGGGTGTTAGAGCTGTGCTGCAATTGTGATTTCATATTTTTTTCTCGTTCTTCTATAGTTCTATCACCTATGGCGGAAATGGTATTACATGTTACTTCCGTAATACAGACATATCAACGGCACCTTAAATCAAAGCCGTAGGTTCTTTCCGCCACGTTCATTAGTGACTGCTAGTCGGCATATCAGGACCTCGAAAGGCACCGCTACACACACAAAACTGTCAACCACACGATCGGGTTCGTTGGTGTTCATACTGGCGGTCATACGAACACGATTAAGAGCACGTGGCGGCGAATGAGGGCATTCCTGCATCCGTACAACTGCATGGCGACTACATGCTTGAGGCGAGGTGCCAATCCGACAACGTGGACCACTGCACCAATTTCATCGGCATCGTTGCAACCATGGACTGTAGCGGTCATGCGGTACGTACTTTGACGTAACCCACCCTACACATCTGTTCAGTCGTTGCTTATAAAACGTTAGATGGTGTTCTGCACATCACCATGAATAATGTGGCACATTCATTCATGGTACCACTTCTTAAATGAGTTACTATTCGCAGTGCACAAACTCTCATCTATGGCAAAAACGGACATGTCATCTGTTCGAATCGTCTCACGAGGACACTTCGGTGTGGCTTGGAAGCTTTTGGAAATCAGAGATTAAGTTCGCATTCGGAAGGAAAAAAAAAAAGGCAAGGTTTTTTTATTTCTTAGTCAGTTGAAAAAAACTGAGTAAATCTAATGATGTGCATGCACAAGACCAAACGTTTTTAGCAGTACTATTGACACTGAAAATTCGCGTTACAGAAGATGGCGACATACGTTTATTCATTAATGGGTAGTTGCGTGTATGAATATGTATTTTTACACTGCATGTTGTTCACGTAGCCCTATTATTGGGTGTTCGTGTCTTTTTTTTTCCAGTTAATTGATGTGTACCAAAGTATATTTTCGAGAGATTCAAAATGGTGTTCTTCCTATGTGGTCAGTGTAAAGAATAAAATTTAATTTACTTGCATTCCATTCACCCTTAATAGGATTAAGCGAAGAAAGAGTACATGTTAGGGCCTAATCTAACACTTTACTTAGATACATATACGTGGTTTTGCGTTGGTCATGAACAATTTTGAGGTACGTTTCCTTTTTAGGGTTTTGTCCATGCTTTGTTGTAGTTCCCTGTAAAGTAGCGTTAAGTTGTGTTCTTTTTTTCAGTTATTTATGGTGCAACAGATAATTGAAAAAAAAGAAAAGAAAAGAACACAACTTACCGCTATTTCTTTTATTTATCGATTACAAAAAGGCATACGATAATGTGAACAGAGACAAGCTGTGGGAAATGATGGATGAAGTTCCAAAGTATTTGCTAAATACAATAAAATGTTTTTACACGAATACAAAGGTTAGAATTACATTTAATGATGGTATGTCTGAACTAATACACATAAACAAAGGGGTAGGACAAGGATGTGGCCTCTCACCGGTATTATGCAATATATATATATATATATATTAATAAAATTATACTGGTATTTAAAAGAGTGCTGAAGAAGGGTATACAATTAAATAATAGAAAATTAGTGAACACTATACTATATGCAGATGACCAGATTTTAATATCCACGTCAGAAGATGAGCTACAAACAATGGCATACCACCTTAACCTTATAGCAAGTAAATACAAAATGACTATATCTAGTCAAAAAACAAAATCAATGGCAATGTGGTGAAACCACATACAGAGTGTAAAAAATGTGATAAACGATAATATTATTGAACAGGTACAGATTTAAACACTTGGGGTACTGTAATTCAGAATACAAAGTGATTCAGAAGACAGGTTGCAAATGAAGCATGTTGTAGCAGTGATTGACATAATATGAAATTGTTGTATGTACCTGTAGCTATATGTGTGTGTGTATGTTTATTTGCAGACTGCGAGGGCCAGTC
>Ga0123352_10020165_pt1 | contig 10623 bp, 6 predicted proteins | sample TergutLab28metaG_FD_89700 | JGI IMG/M metagenome (GOLD analysis project Ga0123352, IMG submission 89700) | Labiotermes labralis P1 segment gut microbial communities from Petit-Saut dam, French Guiana - Lab288 P1 | ecosystem: Host-associated > Arthropoda: Insects > Digestive system > Gut ... | reverse complement strand
TGGTGGTGTGTGTGTGTGTGTGTGTGTGTGTGTGATAGCCTTTCTGGAGTATTGTACACTGCCCACAGATGGATTTTTAAAGAAGCCGGTACACGTCGTCAAATTGAGTATTTATGGAGATTTAAATCCTCGTCGAGTACTTTACGAAGGATTTGGGCCAAATTATATGCTGGCGAATTAGTATTGTTAACGACTGGACAGACAGAAATATCGTCTTTATGGATCTTTGAGTTGTGCTTTGATTTTTTTGAGGGGGGGGGGATGCAGCGAAGGGTTAATTTGTAAAAGAAATTTGACTTCATGTTTATAAAAGAAAACATCATTTTGGAGAACTTGTTATAATTATTTTTGATAAATGCCGGTAGGTTATTTTGGTAAAGTAAGAAAACGAATTCTGTAAGGAAACTACCGATCTACCGTTGGTGCGTATTAACATCAATAGTGACAACGGCCGTACCTTCATCTGCTTGTGTGACAATTAATTTATGTGCATGTAATCTCTTGCGAAGTTGTCTGAGCACTTCAATGTGTCGTTTGAGTAACGTTAGTGTGCCTGCAACACTTGTTGGTCCTACGGACATTTATTGCTGACAAAATCTCTCATTATTGCACCTTGATGCCGAAACATGTAGGAGTATTTTGGTAACAGGATACGAAAAGTGTTTTGTGACGTACTTTATTGTAGTGGTGCATTTTTTGGGTTCTTAAGTTATGCTAAGCTGAAACATTTCGCAATAAATTATCAGCAAGATACCACCAAACGTAGCTGTAATTGACAGGTCTTACTTCTCATTTCACTCGATTTCTCTATTTCTCTTCAATTCTGAAACGGAAATTCGTCATTAAGGACGTCTTTGGTAAGGCACGCAGACGTCTACGTAACCCAATGCAGTCACGTGACATTTGGACCTTCATAAGGTGTTAACAATACTCAACTCCTGCATTCCGTAGCATCTTTTTGAACTCGGTATGGATATTTGCTGCTCGGTTGCGTGAGTTCATGTCGCTATATGGCTTCTGCATCAATGTCTGCTACACCCCAACAAATAATGCTGTATTGGAACACATCAACAGCACATCGGGTACTTTCTGATGCCGCGAGAAGCTGTCAGCTAACTAGTAACGATATAGCTCGTTAACACGGATTCTTAAACGATGCAAGAAGTATAAACATTTATTGAAGCAGTGTAAATACGTAAATCATCTTTTATTTCAGACAGTTGTCACATTAAGGAAAAGTAACAGTAGCTGAAGTTTCGTCTAAAGAATTTTAAAGTTTTGTTTAATTTGAATTCTCGGATTTAATACGGACTGCCTTCCGTTTTTAGCATCTCGCTCGCCTTTTTCAGAGTCTCAGGTGTTCTGAAGAATGAATAATGCTGGCATGCAGCTAATCACAGCGCAACATTTCTGAAGCTTATAAGATAAAACTATGTTATACAGGTTTGATAATAGGTAACTTTTATCCCAGCGGTTCACCGAAGGCTCGTCTAATCACAGTTGCACATCCATATATTATTGTGGAGTATGTTAAAGAAGTTGCGTATTGGGATTGAAGAACCTGGATAGCTCAGTCAGTATAGTGACCAGGCTAAGGAATTGAATACCTATGACTCGTGTTTCGATTTCTGACTGGGTCAAGAGAATTTTCTTTTCTCCAAAGCCTCACGACCTTCTCTGATGCCCATTTAGCCCTATGTTGACGAGAGGTGCTTATCCCGGGAATAAAGCGGCAGGAATGTGAAGCTGACCACTCACCTCCATATAGTGCCGAGGTTAAGAATGAGTGGAGCAATACCTCCATTCATTCGTATATATTCATGTCATACTCTGGGACAACTTTACATTTACTTCACATTTATTTTTATGTCTATATTCTATTTTGCCTTTATTTTTTAATATAATTATTGTGTCACTTTGAAACAGAGTCAGAATCATCACAGCTGCTGTAACGATGCAAGTACTGTCCATGTTGAGACACAGTCACCTGTCATACCTGTACGATATCGTCGCAAACGCAGCACACCTCACAGCAGACGTGTGAATTAGATTTAGGCGTATACGTTCCCCCCCACCAAGCGAAATTTAAAAAAAAAAAAAAAAAAAAAAACGTTTTGCAGACACGATGGTAACAAGGTTTTATGTGATTCGCGTTTCAGCCTAAATGACCCAACGAAATAGGCTAATGGCAGCACATTGGAGTATTGCAGGATATGATAAAAATTTACGAACAGGTTATAGGTTTTCTTTTTCAGTTAGTTTTATTCACTTCGTAAGCGTCGGCTCGGAGATTTTGACATGATTTCCATAACATGGTTTTTAAAATCAAACAAATTATATATAGCCTCAGGGTCAGCACCCCCCCCCCTCACCCCGCAAAAAAATTATAGGTGCGCCTATGGGCCTACACGTATGACTTGAAATAATCAAGAGGTTGACTATGAAGATCATTCTTCCAAGAAGTGACCACATTTAGACTGTTGAATACAACCCATGAAATAACTAATCAAATAAGTCGCAAGCTCCTGAGGATGGATATATTAACATCCGAAACATGTTGAGCAGTAAATAATGAAATAATAAAGCAAGTGACATCAAGTTGGTCTCTCTTTATTCAACTATCAAGACGATGCACGGTCCAATAAACATAAGATTCACATTTCGCCTGGTTGAAGTTTAGCGATATTTAGAAAGAACCTATCGCAAATCCCAGAAGACAGCTACCCGGATTTTTGTGGCTCAGACTCCATAAAAGACGAGGAAGTTATTGAGTTGCTGAGTGACTTCTGACTTGGCAAGGAGTGTGCAGAACTGCCTTAGTTGTTATGGGGGTAACACAATCACTATAAAATGTAATGACGTTACTGCGTCGTGTGGTAAAATAGAAGCGTGAAATATATGCACACATATGTATACATATGCACACATATCCCCTTTAGTGTTTGGTGCCCTCTTTCCCTGAAGGAAACATGCCAAAGCCTTAACAACTGCTTATCATAAACAAAGCTGACCGATATTACTGCCGTTAATGCCATTTACTGAAAAATTTCCTTTAAACCAAACGAAACTGTTTTCGTTTGACTTCAATTAAGATATATTCTGTTGTTTTCTGGCTTGTTATGTTACCCTCTATAAGAAAATGGTGGGTACCTTAAATTACGTCCCTGTTTTGGTATTGGACTACCCTTTGGTTGCAAGACCTTTATCAGTTTATTAGTTTCCGTTGTTATCTTCTTCCTTAGCCAATTCACATACATTTCAATCGCAGCACAAAATGTGACATACATACTGTTGGAGAACCGTAGAAATATGCGTCGCTTAACGACGGGGATACGTTCTGAGAAATGCGTCGTTAGGCAATTTCGTCGTTGTGCGAACGTGTACTTACACAAACCCAGGTAGTGCAGTATAGCCTACTACAAACCTAGGCTATATGGTATAGCCTGTTGTTCCTAGGCTACAAGCCTGCACAGCATGTTACTATACTGAATACTGTAGGCAATTGTAACACAATTATAATATGGTACTGTAATTTTATGGGACCACCGTCGTATATGGGGTCCGTCGTTGACCGAAACGTCGTTATGCGGCGTATGCCTGTAATAGTTAGTTCTGCATTTTGAGAGATGGTGAGGCAAGATTCATTCGCCGATCTTCTCAACACCAGTTTTATCCCGAACAGAAGGCAAAAGGTCCGGACAAGGTATAATCTGAGCCAGAGAAGTCTGCCGCCAAGTGCGCGATAGATGTTTGAAGTGAAAGGCAGGGAAGAATGTAGTGAAAGAAGCCACTATCGAGGGTAAAAAAGCGACAAAAATATTTACATGTGCCAAGGTCATTTACATCCTGGGACACAAAGGCTCGTGTAAATGTCTGAACAGCAAAAAGCTCTGCTCATTGCAGACAGAGAGGCTGATAAGCACTACATTTTTCACTAGTCTGTTTTTAGTCTTCGTACTGACAATATGCGGAATCCAGGTTGCTCTGAAATCTTCTGGGTTGATGACAGTACACAGCAGTTGGTGCAGGCAAAGTGTATTCTACAAATGCGCAAATTCCGGCAGCACTTCGCCTAGAGACAATACTGTGTGCGATGGCACCAAATGTTTGTGGGTCCACAGGGTGGAATTGGCTTTATGTTGGCCATCTGGTGCCTAGAGGTTTGAGGTAGATCCTAGATTTTTGGAAAATTTGTAGATCCCTGTTTTAGTCTTTCACATTCGCGCTATCGAGTTGGGATGACATATGGATTGCGACACCCCAGGCACTGGCACTCTAAATTAATGTTAAGAACGATTGCAAGAGAATACTATGTAGAAATGTAATGGAGGAAGAGTGGGAATGGTGGAGCGGTGTTCTGCATTGCTGCAGAGTTATGTGGTTCAATTTAAACAATGAAGCACAAAATCGAAGCCTCTTCGATCGACCTCTCCTCATGTTCCTCGAGCACTTAGCTGCATCCTCCAGTGTACTCCTCTGCATCCCTTTCTATTCGTCTAATCAATCTCCTCGCAAGAATGTTGGAAATGATAACTACATCCGCTTTAGGCTGGATGACAGAGGGAGGAAGAGCCTGGAGGAAAAAAAACAGACAGCAGAGAAGGGGAAAATTTGGAAACCCTAACCCACTACAGCCATAGGCAAAATCTGTAACAGGGAAATGTTTGTATTTGTCGCGTGTTGGTCGTAACTGCCGTGCTGAGTAGCATTACTTCTAACGCACATTTAACTGTCATACCAAAAGACTAAACGTACGCAGTCACTGAAAAAACGCTAAAAAAATAACATACTTTGACAAATATCAATAAAACTGATCACGCAATGTCATGGGCTGAAGCTACGGGGAAAACTAACACAAAGCGAGCAAATTAGAAAACAGTCGATTGTCCTTGTATTTATATTCGTGGCGGGGTGAGACTATATACGAAGGTGAATCAAAAAGTAAAGGCAATTTTTAAATTACGCGGTAACCGGGACAGAGAGGAGCTGGTGCATTGCGCAGTATTGACAATGCCTGTTGAAGAGTTTAGCCATTTGCAGTACAGCGCTCTGCCTTCAGTCGAGTGGCAGCAACGAGGGCGAAAACATGGACGCTCCTTCGCAAGATTGCACCGTCGAAGAACAACGTGGCGTTGTGCGGTTTGTTTGGGCAGAAGGAGCGAAACCTGTGGAGATTCACCGTCGTATGTTGGCTGAGTATGGACAGAGCACCATGAGTCAACGAAAGGTTTATGAGTGGGTGGAAAGGTTTAAATCGGGTCGAACACGTGTTACTGGTGAAGGTCGTTCTGGTTGGTCATCAACATCGCGCAGCCGAAAAGCTTCTTCTCCGCAGGAATACAGAAACAAGTTGAAAAATATAACAGATGCATTGTATTGCAAGGGGACTATGTAGAAAAATGATATGTAAAATTGCTCACAGTTACTTCTATTAAAGCCATTAAATGTATTTAAAATGGAAGTGCTCGGAAAAATACCTGTCTATTCCCACTCTCTGTAGCATAACTTCCCATGAAGTGTTTGAAAGGGGACAAATTTGGGTGCAAAAAAAATGTGTCTCTGTAGCTAAGAGAAGTAGGAAGCGCAGGAAATTTGTGAGCCGGTTTTGATTGGAGTGAGACAATGATGGCTTCTCCAGGCCGTGTTTGGTCAAAAACTCATAAATCAACCGGCGACATAATACGTCACAAATAATTACGACTGCATTATGGGATCATTTCATTAAAATGGGAGTGTATTATTGCAGTTCTATGTATTAGTGCACTAGTCTAAATGGCTAAGGTAAATTTGATAAATTTTACATTAAACAATTTAAACAGTAAATTTGATGTTTGTGTGACCTTGAATCTCTGATACAATAGTATAAACAACCAACTAGATTCAACAATAACAATTTATTAGTAATTACAACCAACTCAACGTGTTTCGGGTGATAATATCGCCCATCCTCAGGAGAACTAGACTGTGTTTACAGCTTGTGGTATAATGCACCGAAGAAGTTGCCTGCTGTTAACTTGGTGCTGTGGCAGCATGTCGTGTTTTTGTGTGTGAGCCGTACGCTGTTTAGAATGAGTCTGGTTATGGTTGTGTGTCGTGTATGTTGTGCAGCGTGAGACTCAGCCACAGCACTAAGTTAACATAACGAAGTAATTCACTGAATGTTTTAAATTATAACTTTAGCAAGGAAAAATATATGCCCCCTGAGGATGATCGTGTGATCGAAACATGTAGGAGTGTTTTAAGTGTTTTAATGTAAATTTTAGACTTCTTAAATAATGTGTATATGTGCATGTGTTGGTGTGTGTAGTTAAATATACTAAAGAATGCACGGTGCAATGATAAAAACAACACTTAAATATTCCGGGCAGGTAAAATACTGATTTTCTCAATGCTGTGCAGTCTCGATTATTCGAGTCCCGATTGTTCGAGATGCCGCTTCATCCGAGCCTATTGCAGCAGTCAAATTCGTTGCTACTTTGTATACGGAATTATTTTAGTGTATGTGTCTCTGTGTGCACAAGTGTCTTGCAGACATACTGTATTTCCTTTTAGCTGCTTCATTGGCGTTGGCCTATTGTTGCGTTTTAAATGGGAGGGAAGGTTTCGGTTTCCTTACAGTTCAACTCACTAGTACATGTTCTAATATTATTCTACTGTTCTACTATTTTACACACTGATATAATACAATGTTTTATACGTAATATGTATTAATCTGCGAATCATATAATATATATATTTTTTTCCTGTGGCGCTGCGGCCCAACGCGGTCCATGGCCTCCTCATTCTTGAGGTTTCTAGATCACACACAACGATACATCACAGTCGGTAGGACTCCTCTGGACGAGTGATCAGCTTGTCGCAGAAACCTCTACCTGACAACACACAACACTCACAACAGACAGACATCCATGCCCCCGGCGGGATTCGAACCCACAATCTCAGCAGGAGAGCGGCCGTAGACCTACGCGTTAGACAGCGCGGCCACTGGGTCTGGCTCGTATTATATATATATATATATATATATATAATCATGCGTTCTTCCTGGGCGACAATGGGCTGTCGCGCAAACGAAAACAGATACGTCTATCATGTTCCGTCTGATGAACTCTCATGTGACACCTTCCACACCACATTCAACTTCTCTCGAAAGATATTCTGTATGACTATTTTTATGTAATAAAGTGAAATGCCAACTTGACGAAACTAGGTAATTTTATTGATATATTCTTAGCTCTACATGTTTCGGGCGCATACGCCCATCATCAGGAGCATTAGATGTTGAGTTGCAGCATATGGTTTTCTGCACTGACCGAGTTTTTGGATGGGTGGTGGTCTTGAGAGCCGCTGTGTAGGTCGTGTGTGCGGTGCGGATGGTGCCGTGCACACAGCGGCTCTGAAGACCACCACCCGTCCAAAAACTCGGTGCAGAAAACCATATGCTGCAACTCAACATCTAATGCTCCTGATGATGGACGTATGTACCCGAAACATGTCGAGCTAAGAATACATCAATAAAATTATCTAGTTGCATCAAGTTGGCATTTCACTTTATTTCATGAGGAAGATGCACGGTCAAACAGCCATCAAAATATTGACATGTTCACTAACTACAGCCATTTAAACCCAACTTATTATATTTCGTAAGGAATAAATTTATAAATAAATACAATTACTATATTGAGACAAGCTGATTCGTGTTAATATTTTTGAACGAAGCAATTTCCTCCTTTCTGTACACTCACTGTCACCTGCACTTAAATATAAACATTTTAATATCATTACCGAAGCGCGAAATGGTTTCTGCCCCTCATGAAGTATCGGTTTCACGTTCCCTGCTCGCTTAAAAACAAACGATTCACTGGCAGCTACTTGCTGGTTTAATTAACAAACAACAACGTCTAGCTGATCAAACCTTCAGCATGGACACGTGATTCATCTGCTCCGAGAAGGAACAATTCATCACAGCGGCATTCCTTTAGACAGCTTATTAGCCACGACCAGCGAACAAGTGACGTGATGATTAATTATGAGTTATTTGCAACCAGAAATGCAGCATGCACGTTGATATGATGCAAGGCGACTTGTTGACTGCAAGAGGCATGCTGACGTTATGACGTGGTTGCCACCTTCATATCTCCCGGTGTCAGTGCTATGAAGAATGAGCGGCACAGTAGGTGGCAGGGACGAAACACGCAGCTACACGACTGCAGCAACTTGAGATGTTCTGAAATTTACACTGCTTCTGGTTCTTACTGCAGCAGCTTGAGATATACTGAAATTTACACTGCTTCTGGTTCTTCTGTTTCCGAGTTAAGACGGTACTGAACAGTTTACCTTCTTTTGTTCTCTGATGAAAGCTTAGAGAATTACTCCAGTAAAAAGCAACTCCATTGTGCCGCCAAATACACTGTATTCCTTACACCCCCCAGCCTGTTAATCTGCCTTCGTAAAAGTAGCGTACTGGGAAGGACATCTTTCATTTTAACTTCGGATGTTATATTGATGAATGAGTGGTAGCCAGAATGGTCTCTGAGGAATGGGTTTAAATGTCATTCTGTTGCGACAATTGCGCAAGGCAAGATGGGGGAGGGAGGAGGGGGTGCACCGAACTGCAGCCCCCCCACCCATGGTAATCGAAATTAAAGAAAAACACAAGGATTTTATAGACAAGAAAATATCAATGGTTTTACGTGGTTTAGCCTTCAACCAAAACCAGTCAGTAAAATCAGCTAATGACTAGTAAATAGTAATTTCGAATAAAAGTAAGAAAGTCTTAGAAGAAGTTTAAAAAGCCAGTGCAATTAGACCTTGCGATTTAAATTAGATGAGTTACGGAATGAGAATTGTACACAGTGCGATCCGTAAGTTTTAGAACGGATTTTTCTTTAAATAACGAGACTAGAGCGATCTATCGGCCAACCCACTAAATACTATCAACCAACACCCGTTCACACACAGAGTTTGGTTTTTTTTTATCTTCGACAGGTACGAGTTATAACTTTTCTTGCAAAGTCAATTTTCTTTATATGTAATTGTTTGTTTTTTTTTGGCGCGACAGCCCCCAGTGTGCCAGGGCCTCCTCAATCACGAGTTTTTTAGATCGCACACAAATACTTACCACAGTCGGTAGGACTCCTCTGGACGAGTGATCAGCTCGTCGCAGAGACTTGTACCTGACAACACACACAATACTAACAATACACAAATGTCCATGCCACCCGGTGGGATTCGAACCCATAATCTCAGCAGACGAGTGGCGCAGACCCACGCCTTAGACCGCGCGGCCACTGGGACCGGCTGTTTATACGTTATGGATGGCGGAGATGAACAGAGATTTGCCATAATATTTGTTTCAAAGCCGGTCTATCTGCGACAGACACACTAGTACTGGTGCGAAATGCTTATGGGAATGAGGCTCTGAACCGATCAAACGTTTTTTGGTGGTATTCTGGATTTCGAGATGGAAGGGAGCTGGTAGATGACGAAAGAAGTGGCAGTCCAAAATCGACTCGAACTGCGCTAAACATTGCTGCTGTTGCTGATATGGTCAAAAATGACCGTCGAATTGCATCAAGAATGATAGCAGAATGTTTGAACATCCCCAAGACTGTAGTTCTTCGGATTCTGAAAGATGATTTGGGAAAGAGAAAGTTGTGTGCACGTTTTGTTCCACACTGCTTGACACCTGAGCAAAGGGAAGATCGAGTCACGTCTTGCCAAGACATTATCGCGATGGCCGATGCAGACAAAAATGTTTGAAGCAAAATTATTATGGGATATGAGACCTGTTGTTTTGCTTGTGACTCCGAAACAAAGTGACATCTGAATGAGTAGGTGAGTCATTCCCTCGGCCGAAGAAACTAAAATTCCAAAGGTCCCGCACTGAGAATTTGTTCGACTCTCAAGGCGTAGTGCACAAAGAATTCGAACCGGGGGGAAAAAACAGTAAATCCAGAATTTTATAAAGCAGTATTGGATCGCCTGCTGACGCACATCCTTCGGGTCCGTCCAGCTGCGTTCTGCTCTTGAAACTTTTTTCTGTTGCACGACAATGCGCCCGTCCACAAAGCTGCAGGTTTTTGCCAATTTTTTACCACAAAATATGTTACATCCCTTTATCACCCCTGTACATTCCAGATTTATCTCCGCCAGAATAATTTATGTTCCCCAAGATGAAAATGAAGTTAAAGGAACTCTATTTTGCGGACGTTGCTGAGATCCAAGAAGCCGTAACTGATGAATTTAAGAAGGCCCAAGAAGAGAAATTTTCGGCAGCTTTTCAGAAACTTTACGACAACGCAAAAGCCTGTATATATGCCAATGGACCTTATTTTGAATAAAAAAGGAAGATGTCTCATTATGTGTCTTAGATTTTAAAAAATATCCGTCCTAAAATTTTGGACCGCAGTGTGTGTGTGTGTGTGTGTGTGTGTGTGTGTATGAATGTATTTATGTATGTATGTATGTATGAATTATGTGTATGTATGTATATATGTATTTATGTATGTATGTATGTATGTATGTATGTGTGTAGGTATGTATATATGTATGTATGTGTGTGTATGTATGTATGTGTGTATGTATGTATGTACGTATGTATGTATTTATGTATGTATGTATGTA
>Ga0123352_10020163_pt1 | contig 10624 bp, 5 predicted proteins | sample TergutLab28metaG_FD_89700 | JGI IMG/M metagenome (GOLD analysis project Ga0123352, IMG submission 89700) | Labiotermes labralis P1 segment gut microbial communities from Petit-Saut dam, French Guiana - Lab288 P1 | ecosystem: Host-associated > Arthropoda: Insects > Digestive system > Gut ... | reverse complement strand
TATATAAACATTTACAATGAAATTCTAAATCTATATCCTTCACTTTGCCACGAAGTGACTGCGTGAATGCTCCCGTCCAGCAGAATTCCTCTGTCACCTACGGCTCACTGCGCTTTCTTTCCAGTAAGGAAAAGTTCCGAGCGGTTTGTAATAGTTTTATTAATATAATAGATCTATGATTTCTCGAAAAATTGCTGAAGTCTACAATTACGTATATAATAGTGAGTCTGTACTTAATACAATGGTTCGTGCTTCACAATGAAACACAGCAACGGATAAAATTACAGCAGTAGCCAATATTCCTTCCTTTATAAAGAAGTATATATCAGCGTTACGTTCACAAATCAGTCTGTAAATCCGTGTATTCACCTCATTGAATAACTTTAGAAGTAATCTATCGATTTCTCTAACCCTTCCCATGTGTATGTTTTTGCGATATTGTAATTTACCAATCCTGCTACCTGCAAGCCTGCAACTTCAGGTATGGACGAGACAATAGCGTCATTTAGAGTACAAACGTGAAATTTAATGTGGCAGAGTACTATTTAGGTAACACACCAACAAATGCACATATATAGTCTTTAATAACCTAAAATTTACACTAAAACACTTAAAACGCTCCTACATGTTTCGATCACACCATCATCCTCAGGGAGCATACTTTGTTCCTTGCTAAAGTTACAGTTTAAAACACTCAGTGACTTTAGCACGGAACAAGGTGTTCTCCCTGAGGATGAAATTATGATCGAAACATGTAGGAGCGTTTTAAGTGTTTTAATGTAAATTTTGGATTATTAAAGATTATATATGTGCATTTGTTGGTGTGTTACTTAAATAAACTACAAAATGCACGGTGCAACGATAAAGATAGGTGGCAGAATACTTTCAAGAAATATTCAAATTTTTCCTGGATAATGTAATACAGAAAATAAAGCAACAGTCGGCAGAGATACATTTATACTTGGCTCTTTCATTTGCGCTGATAAATAATCTGTTATGGAGGCAGATTGAAAACGTAGATAACAATTTTGCATGAGAACAAGTTCAGATGGACTAAACTGTTAGTAGTGGAATAACTTCGTATTAATGGATGACTAGCCAGTTAAGTTATTAATACATATTTCATTGGCTCCACAATATGATGTAAAGAGTACCTCTTAAGACCCTCCCCTATCGTGGTTGTCTGTAACCATCTAAAAGACGTTCTTCAAAAGTTAATTCTCCCTCAGCCGACAAACAATTCCACTGTTTCTATGGAACCAAAATATTCATTACGGTGCCCTAAGTACCTGCTGCTGGGCCATATCCTGAGGGAGATGAATCCAGGCCACTGCTACGTCTTACTACTTTCAGCTCTGTTTTAACATCACTCTATCATGACAGGACTTGTAATGTGGTTTCTTACTTTAGGTTCTCTCACGAACACTCTGGAAGTACATCGAGCAATGTCATTTCACTTTCCCTAATTAAATCACCGTAAACAAGCTAAGACTTCGTCTAACGTACAAATTATGTGTTTAGGCTTTAATTCTGTATTCTGACACATGGTAAACTGCTTATTAAATATAAAATATAATCCGTGTGCCTTTCCACATGGGCGGTCCCAGTGTCCGCGCGGCCTAAGGCGTAGGTCTGCGGCCGCTCGCCTGCTGAAATTATGGGTTCGAATCCCACCGGAGGCATGGATGTCAGTCCGTTGTGAGTGTTGTGTGTTGTCACGTAGAGATCTCTGCTACGAGTTGATCACTCGTCCAGAGGAGTCCTACCGACTGCTGTGTGTCGTTGTGTGTGATCTTGAAACCTCGTGAATGAGGAGGCCATGGCCCACTGGTGGCTGTTGTGTCAAATACAAACAAAACCTTCACGCATGTTTATACATCTTACCTACTGAAGTATTTTGGGAGATGAGGTACTTGACTTTTAAGGTTGTCCATTTTCCGTAAAATAGATTAACTCTAGAGTCTTATGTTTATTGGACCGTGCATCGTCTTGATAGTTGAATAAAGAGAGACCAACTTGATGTCACTTGCTTTTTTATTTCATTATTTAGTGCTCAACATGTTTCGGATGTTAATAATCCATCCTCAGGAGCTTGCGACTTATTTGTTGAGTTATTTCATGGGTTGTATTGCTCTGGTTCGATGTGTGTTGGTGTTACGTTGTGGTTTGGCTGGGGTGGTGTGATATCCATATGCAGGCTTCAACCTGCATACAGCCAAACCACAACGTAACACCAACACACATCGAACCATAGCAATACAACCCATGAAATAACTAATCAAATAAGTCGCAAGCTCCTGAGGATGGATGTATTAACATCCGAAACACGTTGAGTACTAAATAATGCAATAATAAAGCAAGTGACATCAAGTTGGTCTCTCTTTATTCAACAACTATGTCAATTAGGATGTTTTAATGACTACACTAGACAACTTCTTAGTATGTTTATTCACCTTCTCTACTTGTTTCGGGCAACTATGTTCCCATCATCAGGAGAACTTACTGTATCTATGCGACACTGGTATTTTTCACTCTGTATGGGCAGCTGTCTGGTCTGCAGACCAGCCACCCATACAGAGTAAAAAATACCAGTGTCGCATAGATACAGCAATTTCTCCTGATGATGGACACATTGTTGCCCGAAACTTGTACAGAAGTTGAAATAAATATGTTAAGAAATAGTGTGCAATAGTTGGCTTCGTTTGAAAAAGTTTATTACATATTGTTTTGATTTTTGACCTTATTTCATGATGAGGGCATTTTGAGTTTTGGTCGGGATGCCGACTGTCCCGTTCGACTTTCTTCGAGATTTCCGTTTTTCCTTCATTCTATGATAATACACCTAATTGGGCCACAACAGCTTCATTCCACGTGATTTCCTATTTATTATTCATTACGAGCCAACATTTAACACTATGCAGTCTGAGATACTGAAAACCTCGCGAAGTGCGAGTAGGCCACAAACGCATTCATTGTAGTGGAAACTAAAACGGTTTCAAACACGTGAGATTTCAGGCTTTCTCAGCGGTGCTGTTCCGGTCCTCATTCTTCCGAGCTGTTGCACAGAGTATATTTGCTTGTTATCGATGTCCTGGCACAGCGTATCCTTCCAGTTTTTGAGGGTAAAGAATGAAGACATGTTGAACATCCTGACCCTTGAAGGTCGGATCGCCATGCTGTCCGTATCGTTGGAAACTAACAAACAAAACTGCGATGCTCAACAACCCAGAAGAGGGTATTTAATACATTTGTTGGCCTAACTGCCATATTTTCGGGAACAGACATATATATAAATGTCACACGTGCAAAACAATGAATCCAGTTTACTTTTTTGCTAAACGCCTCGTGTTCCTAAATCACTCTTCTTTGTGTATGATGCGGCCATGTAAAAGCGGACAGGCCGCGCCTCTGAATTTCCCGTACACTTGATATGAATGCAACAACAGAACAAATACTGGCGGCCTTCTTTTTTATCAGAGTTCTGACGTGATCACATAATTTTCCATTTTCAAATGACAAATGTTTTGTGTCTTGCAATCCCCATGTTTATCCTTAGTTTTATGATTTTGGTCAAGGTACAAGACTTTTAATCAAATGTTCTGATAGCGAAAGGTTAAACAGTTTATGCTCAGTCATTCCCCTACTAACTCTCACTGTATGTCGAGATTATCAGTCATACGACATTCTGCATTACTCTGGGTAAATGACCAACTTGATGCACAGTTACGTTATATAAAACGTGTATTATTATAATCCTCTACATGTTTCGAACAACACTGTGCTCATCATCAGGAGGTCGAATTGTATTAATACAGCATCTCGTATAGAAGTCTCTGTAAGTGACCGTCCTGTGTGCAGGTTGAGAAGAAACTTCTCAACCTGCACACCGGAAGTTCACTTACACAGAGTACTATACCAGATGCTGTATTAATACAATTTGACCTCCTGATGATGAGCACAGTGTTGCTCGAAACATGTACAGGATTATAATAATAAACGTATTACATAACGTAATTGTGCATCAAGTTGGTCATTTACCCAGAGTTGTACCAGGATGCACGGTCAGCAAAACGTAAAATTCTGCATTACGTATACTTTTACGTTGTATAAGAGTAAATCACGTAATGAATACGATTCGGGACATAAACTGGCTGTAGCTAGCTCGAGAATGGTCCAGAAAACAGCCATCTTAACAGAAGACTTACTAACACGTCGGATGATTACGTTCTGTGTAGAAAAAAAGCTTTGTCACGCAGTATTTAGTTAGTAATGTGTATTCCGGAATTGGTTACTTAGTAAGCTGGATATTTAACAGATTATTTAGTTCGACCTTACAATCCTGCTTAGTAAGTTATGAAGATAAATATTTAGCTATTAAGTTTCTGGGATATTTTCTCAGTAACTACTTCGTAAGCAGGCCCTTGTACTGGGGTTTTGTTTGTTTGTTTGTTTTTGGCGCGACAGCCCCCAGTGGGCCAGGGCCTCCTCATTCACGAGGTTTCTAGATCACACACAATGACGCACCACAGTCGGTAGGACTCCTCTGAATGAGTGATCAGTTCGTCGCAGAGACCTCCACCTGACAAAACACAACACTCATAACAGAAAAACATCCATGCCCCCGGTGGGATTCGAACCCACAGTCTCAGCAGGCGAGCGGCCGCAGACCTACGCCTTAGACCGCGCGGCCACTGAGACCGGCTTGTACTGGGGTTTATGAGGATTATTCTCTTATGAGATGTGAGAATCTGCAGTCTCCTAGAAACGGACATTTTGAGGAACTTAACTATTATATTTCGGAGGTATTACTTTCAGAAGGATACTAGTTTTCTCCGAAATATTAGTAAATCTCAAACAGACTGCATGGCGCTTCATCTCCGAAGATAACACTTAACTAAATCATTTGATTTATTACTTACATAAATTAATGATTAACAGCTACTTAATAAATTAAGAGTAGTATGCTACAAATTTACTGTATTCCATCATCATTTATATCAGATAATCGCTGAATAAGTCAGTGACTAGCTATGTAATTCAGTTGTCATGGGGCTGTTACCAGGATTTATCCCAGAAATGTAAAATGTCACCACTCGGAATATTTAACGGTAGATGAGAGGATAACATTGAAATTAGCCGTAAAGCAATACTTTGCAAGAGTATGGAATTGACTAAACTGGCTCAGTAATATTCAGTGTTGAGCCAATGTTAACAGGGTAATGCACATAAAGTATTCCGATTATAAAGTGTTTTAATAGTCGAGACTTCTTTGTATACTGTCTATCCTGTCAGAGATCACCACAGCAGGTTCCCGTTCTTCTCTTTCCACCTGAAGATACCAATCTACTCTCCCCAATGTTTTGGAGTTTTAGCCTGAGACATTGGACAATTTCCGGAATATCAGCCACGTCTATTACAGTAAATAAACCTTCGGATACCAAATAAAACTATCAACTTCACAAGAAGAATTATTCTGCAATATAATTCGTTGCTTGTTTGCGACTAAACAGATCTGTATTTTATGTTTTGTAGACCGTGCATCTCGATACATCCGTGTAATGAAAACGAAATTGACGCACTGCTTATCCTCAGTTTATTTCGTCAATCAACCTCTACATGTTTCGGGCATATTTGTAGCCAATCATCATGAGGTATACTGTATATATATATATATAACAATTGGTACGTGTTGTATATATACAGTATACCTCCTGATGATGGGCTACAAATATGCCCGAAACATGTAGAGGTAGACAAAATAAACTGAGGATAAATAGTGCATCAAGATGGTTTTCGTTACACGGAGATCTGTATTTTTTGAACATCATTACTTTTCTGTCTCCCTCCTAAGATCATATTTTTAGAAACGACCTACTGGTGAAGAAGAAAACATGGAGTTTCGATATCTGTCTCTGTGTGACTCAAGAATTCGATTGTGTCGTTGTTTAAAAAAAACCCAGATCCACACGAACCAGGAATGTCTGCCAGATTTAATCTTTTCGGCCGGCTTAACACACATTTCGCAGCGAAAGTCCAGTGCGGCTGTTCTAAGAACATCTTTTTAGTTCAATATCACAAAGAAGTGCTAATTATTTACTCTTATACAAATAAGATTTAACGCGATAATAACGATTATATTTGTTGTCTGTCCTTTGTATTGTAAAATGTCAGGAGAGATAATTTATCTGTGGTAGGAAATCCCAGAACTGTGTTAACCACTGATCCGGACGGCCTTGCGAATTACACACGAGAGCTAAGCAGTTTACTCGCGAACATTGTACGTAACACCTTCCCCCCCCCCCATCCCCCCGCTTATATTAGTCATCACAGCATTACTCAGCTACAAGAAAAACTCGTATTTTATGTATGTTTATTCATACAATTATATGCAAGCTAAAGAAACTCATAAGTAACTGTTAGTTTATTTGATTTATATGAATAGTTTTAATTGCTAAGTGCTCTATGCACAATAAAATTAAGCCTTTTTCATATCCTCTTATGTCACGCTGTCTTCTGTGTAGCTTTCGCCCAAAGTGCCTTCTGAGATAGAACGTAATGGAAAGGCAGAATTCCATTCCCGATAGCCTTTAAAAACAATAAACTAAACCTCATATTTATTCCAACCATGCTTGGCGCAAATATATTTTTACTTCAAATGATATTACATTCGGACAGAACCTAAAGAACGGCCTTGTGTACGCATGTGTCCTTCTTCTGGAATGTCTCACACAAAGACCAAATTTACTAGTTTTTCTTACATTGTGTCATCTGAGAGAGGTCTAACTGTATCCGTACACACGCCTCGGAACACACGCAGTCTCTACCAAGAAAATGAAATACGTGTATGTCTAATATTCTGGATATTTGATGTATGTGTAACCGTGCATCTCTGATACATTAGTATAAGGAACCAACTAGATGCAACAATAACAGTTTATTAGTAATTTCAATCAGCTCAGTATGTTTCGGGCGATAATTTCGCCCATCCTCAGGAGCACTAGACTGTGTTTACAGCTTGTGGTATAATGCACCGAAGAAGTTGCCTGCTGGTGACAAGGTCACCAGCAGGCAACCACAAGCTGTAAACACAGTCTAGTGTTCCTGAGGATGGGCGAAATTATCGCCCGAAACATTTTGAGCTGATTAAAATTACTAATAAATTGCTATTGTTGCATCTAGTTGGTTCCTTACACTATTCTGGGTATTGACTGGAGGATATCATTGGTCGGTAAATACTGAAGCCGTGGCAGTACTTCCTGTACAAGTAGTTGCTTCAACCGTTTGTCTGTCGTAATCTATTCCCAAATCTTCAAGTAACAAATCCGCAAATGAAAACAAAGTTTATTTCTTACACTCGCAATCTGAAAACAATTAACTTCATGCTTCATGATACTAATTATGTGCAAGGTACTATTTTTAACGCCAATTCCATTTTGTTTAATATTTATGATTTGAAGTGCCTTCGGACGTAACAGGTGCTACAGACTCCGAAGCCACAAGAAAGTAAAAAAAAAAAAACGCTTTGACATCGCATACAGACGCACCGCTCTGCAGTGTCCACGCACCGCTCTGCAGTGTCCACGCACCGCTCTGCAGTGTCCACTATTCTTGCAAATAATTTCTATTCTTGCCGGTCAGATGCAGGGGGGTTTTTCAAAAACTTTACCCTTAAATAGGTTCGATATTTTAAACATTATGCAGCAGAATATGATTTAATTTTATAAGGTCAAAATAACACACTCCGTAATACGCACTGCCGCCGACAAGATGCATAGAAAGCAGCAAAATATCTGATGTTTGTCTTGGCTTATTAATGGCTTTCTGCTGATTCCTAATGTAACTCAGTATATGCGAGGGGCTCAGTTCGAATACCTTCTGCAAAAAAAAAAATGAACGAAATTTTCAACATGTTTTATTCATTTTTTACATTCAACCACCATAAGGTTATATCTCAGTCCAAGACTGCAACTGAATCTGAAATGTATTTCCGTTCATTTTTTGGACCCGTTCAGAATCTGTAATCATTGTATTCCCTCGGTAAGAAGTAAGAAAATATTTTCTCTTCTTTAAGCAGGAAAAAAAACCGATACAACGTGAAAATTCTCTATTAAGATCACGGAGAAAACTACTATCACGCTTCTGCCGTCGAAACAAATCGCCATTAATTAACCCCGCAATGACTAATTTTGACGTGAATTGTATATAAACATTCAGTCCGCACCGCGCAGTAAACACTCTCCCTCTCGGTTATAAAAACCAGTCAGTTAACGTTGTATAGGGAAATAACGGCTGTTTGTTCTGAGATCCACACAAAACACATAAATACAGCTGTGTGGGCAGAACGTGGAATCGTGTGTTAAATCTGGTGGTTCATATAATAACCACTGCGCTTTAAAGTTTCAAGTTTCGTTTAGGTGCATGGCCCAGAGTTGACTGCTTTGATTTTCTGTAACACTGCTGACTATGTACAAAACAAACCACATGACAACGTGTAACGACATGCCTTAAAATATTTAGAACGTTGAAGATTTAAATTTTAATACTTAAATATGTACTTATTTTTCGTTAATTTGTGAAAAATAATAAAGTTTAAACAATTTTTTCAGGCCAATTAACGTAGTTGGTGGTACGCGGTGGCGCAGTTGGTTGAGGCACTGCGCTACAAGCCGGAAGGTCGCGGGTTCGATTCCCGATTGTGTCATTGATATTTTTCATTGACATAAACCTTCCGGCCTCACTGTGGCCCTGGGGTTGACTCAGCCTCTAACAGAAATAAGTACCAGGAGTATTTCCTGGGGGTAAAGGCGGCCGGTGCGTAGGACTGACAACCTTACCACCTTCATGAGCCGATTGTCCTGAAACCTGGGAGCCTTAAACTCCTGGAACCCTCAGGGCCTCTCCAGGCCTACAATGGGATTGCTTTTTAATTAACGTAGTTGAGCTTGGCGTGATATTTTACCTTTAAGGTCTTCTAACCCTTTCAGAGTAAAAGGTCTTCACTCTTCCTTGCTTTCTTTTTGTTACGGAGTTTTGTGTTATTCTGGTAATATCAGTCAAATTTATGCGTGCTTCAGCGTAACAACTTTCTACAAATCGCAGTCATGGAATTAATTTCAGCGTTCGAGGGCTATTTATGTAAGATAAAATTAAGTGGGGGGGGGGGTATACATTGCACCTGCAGGTTTATAGGCAAAACACAAGTGCCAACCTAAATTTCCATACATGCTCAAAATGGTACCTGACGTTGGCAGTGGTGTGCCATCCATGTTATGTACGTAACATACAGTAGGCAGTTCAAAGTAAGTCTGTACAAATACCACTGCTCAGAGACCACAGTGATTGTGCAAGACACGACTGTGAAGGTTACCTACCATCTTCTGAAATTTGAAGACACCTACACTAACTGAAGTTTACCAAGGTTTCGGAGGAACGTCCTGCCTCCATCATGAGTGCAAACAGTAGCAGGACGTTCTCGCAAAACGGTAGGGATGGGATCAACAGGTTTTTCTGGAAGGTCGTTGAATTTCTTCGGCAGGACGAGAATTTTACCCTTCTTTACGACTGTACAGAGACGGCTAAGGGCCGAAACCAGGTTCCTATCCACTGAGTAACAAGGGAAATTGGTCCGAATGTTACGCAATTGGAAGCTGGACTGACTTGTAATTACTTTACGTTCATATCTGCATAAAGCTGTGGTTAGAGCGTCCCACTATTATGGTCTCGTTAATCGCTAATTTCTTACTATTTTAATAGGTTACTACGTTGCGTTCACTGAAGATTCCTTTCAGTATATTTATCACTTTCCGAGTCATACACATCTCCTAATTAATAACACTTGCTTTTCCACTCTTGTTCTTGCATCATTCGACAGTTCCTCACACATCCCACACATTCCTTGTCTGTCAGCCAGGTCTTTCCTCTGCCCAAGCAAGTGACATTTGTGAGCCTTGGTTTTGACACTGCCCTTACTTGCCATATTTGTGAACGAATTATCGACATTGCCCATGCACGTTAAGTCTGTGAATCAGGCTTTCACACTGCTTATGCATGCCATTACTTTACACTTTCCAAAATGACACGCTTCTGTTTTATTGCCTTTTTCTTTCAAGTCCCAATGCAATGCGCGCCAGCCTCTTAGATCTGAAACCTGGATCGAAGAAAAGCAAACATTTTTATTAGCACATATGCCAATGGTATGCCTGATCAAAATATCACTACAGCGGAAATCGCTGCCTTCCCGAGTAGTGACGTCGTTTTATTAGTTTTATTAAGTAGAAATGCGACAAAGGTTTCCGAACAACGCACTGTCCTTATCTAAGGGTAGAAATTATTTTAGAAATAAAGGAAAGGATCACGACAGTCAAACACAACATTATTTTATAAAGTTCTTAAAATATATTAGTAACATTATGGGCTAAATGTTTCGACTCACATCGAGTCACCTTTGGGCCCTCAAGGTGTAGATCCAGACATACAAACGTTTACTGCACTGTGGGAATCCCAACGCTGTAAGCGCTGGGATTCCCACAGTGCAGTAAGCCTTTGTATGTCTGGATCTACACCTTGAGGGCCCAAAGGTGACTCGATGTGAGTCGAAACATTTAGCCCATAATGTTACTAATAT
>Ga0123352_10020162_pt1 | contig 10624 bp, 7 predicted proteins | sample TergutLab28metaG_FD_89700 | JGI IMG/M metagenome (GOLD analysis project Ga0123352, IMG submission 89700) | Labiotermes labralis P1 segment gut microbial communities from Petit-Saut dam, French Guiana - Lab288 P1 | ecosystem: Host-associated > Arthropoda: Insects > Digestive system > Gut ... | reverse complement strand
GTGTGGGCGTGTGTGTGTATGTGTGTGTGGTGTGTGTGTGTGTGTGTGGGCGTGTGTGTGTGTGTGTGTGTGTGTGGGCGTGTGTGTGTGTGTGTGGGGTGTGTGTGTGTGTGGGCGTGTGTGTGTGGGCGTGTGTGTGTGTGTGTGGCATGTGTGTGTGTGGACGTGCGACTGCCTTTCAACTCGTGTTGCCGTATTTGAGATAATAACGGATTTATGTGTGCAGAGTTAGCGGGACTCCAGTGTTTTATTTATGCTTAAATAATGTACAGGCAAAATTATCATTGTTCGAGCAATCCCGTTTCCTTGAGGATGGAACACTACCTGGTAACGTCATTGGAAGTGTTCAGTAACCCAGCTGTAGTTAAAAGAGACACTCTGGCTCATTGCGGCCGAATTACTTCCGTTCGTCTGAGTAACTTTGAAGCAACAGTCGTCGTACGATTTGTAATTCGTAAAACTGCTACTATCAGTGGCACGATTTATTTAAACCTACTTTCGCCTCGTAATTAAACATAGGCTTCCGATGCTTTTTGTACCGTTAATGTCTCCCCGTGTAAATAACTGGAAAAGGGAGGTCTTCACGTTAGTACTACTTTGTGGTTGGGGAACCATAGCACCGTACCGGATTTTCGCTCTAATATGGTTAACTTAACCAAAGGGAGGGATTGACAGCTATAGAGTAGAAAGGAGTCAACTGGAGCAGGCCGAGCCGAAGCGAGTGTAACAGGTGGTGGTGGTGTGGTTGTTGGGGCCCGGGGCCCGTTGCTTCCTTACTCTCTTCCCGCACAGTCGGTCGGTTCGTCCCCCGCTCCGTTGCCCATCCTCGTGCCAACACCTGACGCCGGTCTGCAGGCCACAGCGGCCTGAGGGGACGCGGCATCTCCTGCACCTGTCGTCCCCTTGGCCCCTTATACTTCTCTTCTGTGGAAACCAAAGCCTCCTGAACACGACAAGAGCACCACAGTGACTGCCCATCAGTACACTCTTACGTAAGTTGAAAACGTAATATTGTGATCCTTAGGGCAGACCTTAATGGCGTCTCTTCTTTAAGATCTTCAACACGTATTGCTATGTGCGGATTAATTTGCTGACTAATACTGACGTAATCCGAAAGTTCACGTCAGAACTGTTCTCATCGTTTGTGCCTATTTGGAGATAGGTTAGTTCAGTTTGCATCGTGTAGATATTTCCTTAAGATTCATTTTAATAATATCATCCTGTCTGCATCCCGGGTTTTCAAGTAGTTCCCTACCAAAATTTTGCACCATTACTGCAAATATTAGGGTCTCTTTGCACCGAGGGGTTGTTGGCACCTAGTGGCAGTCGTCAGCCACTGACTTGTGGGGCTGGCTGCCCGTTTGGGGATAAGCTCCTGCGAGTAATCGTTTCGCTGTTCGTGATCCAGCTTGGCATCTCGTAAAAACTGACTCGTACGAGAACACGCTGACGGCGCGATGTCAGTGGGATATCGTTGAAGTTATCGGCAGCAGTCGTGAAGACCCACTTGTTCGTACAATACCGCCCTGCATTTGGGGATTTACTGGTCCGTCGTCGCACTGCCTGCTGCCACAGCCAGCCGAGATTCCACTAAAACTCCGCCGCTTATTGTGGCTGAATCCTTACGTTATCAGAAACGTTTGACTTAATAACCGCTAACATGTGCACCATTCGCTTACTTTAGCATTTCTTGCCGTGTAAGCAAAATGCTTACATGAGGGTAACTGAATGGCGTACCTTGGATATGCGTTTCATCGACATGTTATTTTGTAAAATAAAGAAAATCGGGTGTCGAAAATTAAGACGTATCTGTCAGTGGCATTTTCTTGCACAGCGTGTTTGTTGACAGTACTGATTGGCTGTGAGAATTATGAATTTGTGTATCGAATTCATGATAAAATGTTGCCACTATAACCGGTTACATTCGTGTTGGGCAGATCAAATATCAATCGTCGTATGTTTTCCCTTCGCTCTGAGAGTCGACATGAAGTTTTTTAACTTGGTATTTTATTGATGTAGTTTCTCAGTGTTGATAAATTATGTTGCGTTATTCAGATAGTATCTCTGTGAAAACATAAAAGTCTGTAGCCATGCACATCCAGTGTAAAGTCCTTTGGCATTTAGGGCCACAGAAGAAACACTTTTAGAAATCATCCAGTTTATATATGCCCACATGTGGCGAACCTTAACAATGCTGCTGTCGAAGGATAGACCGTGCTTTCCTTCAGTCAAAAGTGTCACGTATTTTGCCTTCGCTGTCCGAACAGTAATTAAGGCTGTTAACATTTTGTAATCTCAAACGACTACACCCCCTGAACGGGCATGTGTATGAAATTACAGTGTGAGGCGATTTTGATCGGATTGTACAGTTTCTTGTAATTTTAGGCGGCGGGATATCTTTGAAACATCATTATTGAAATGCTGTGACATTGCCAAGTGCGTAAGGCTTGTTTATTCCCGTTAGGGATTCGGCATTTGACTGGAAATAGCTTTTACAGAAGAGTGGAATGAAGTTCGAATGTTTAAGTTTGTGTGCAGATATCATCTTGGAGTCCATCGTATAGAGCCACAGTTTTACTTTACAGATGTACTTTCAAGATTTTACTGTTTGTTTTTCCTGTGAAGTTGGTTGGACGATAACACTGATAACTACAGCTAAGGAGGTCTGGGTGTTGTAGAGTAAAACTTATACTCGTATCTATAACGTATATCCCCCTGCATGTTTATACAACGATCCAGTGATGTCCCTTGCGTGGTTCTATATTGTAATATAACTGAACGTGACACTTAGTAAGTAGGGCAGAGGTATCCCTTCTTTCGTGATACCAATTCGTGTTGTTCTACATTAGACATGAAGGCATGGAAATAATATTCGTCAGATGCAGTTTGAGAGCAGATACAAAATGTATTTCGGTGGAGGCAGTAGGTTCCTCGAAAATATATGTACCTAGCTACCAGGCCACACGGTGTCACATCCCAGAAGACAGTGGTCTTAATAAGAATGCATATATTTTTCTGTGCAATGCTTCTCGATATCCGAAAGAACATGGCTTTGTTTGAAGGTTTCCAAGCCTTGTTCGCATGTACTGCTGATAAGAGTTAATAGATGAAGATGATGGAGCATTGAAGGAGTACGCTGGCAGGGTATAACCGAAGTACTCCGATAAAATCCTGTCCAATGCTACATTATTCATCATATATCGCAGATGGGCTATTAAGATTCGAGCCCCGGTCGTCCGAAGTGAGAGCCGGCGAATAGTTGCCTGAGTTATGCCTCGGCCAGGATTAAAAAATATCTGCATTTCCAAGGTATAAAGTTTCAGTTCGTACTGTACCTCACGCAGAACACAGAGTACTGCCTTCCGAAAGACCAGTTAGTTAATGTTGCAAGGAGAAACAGTTTTTATTGTGAGAATCATACGAAATATGTGATAGCACTGTGTGGGCAAAATTGAGATTTTAGTGTTGAACTTTGCGGTGGGTATGCTGACCACTTGGCTCTTAGCGATCAGTGTAGATGTTTCAACATGCCCCCCGTAAACTCGATAGGCCTACATAATTTATTTTTGTGATGACCAACAATTAAACTTGTCATATATTTTGGAGCATTAAAATCGAAAACAAATAATTTACAATTCGTATTTTCTGCATAAATATGCCCTTTTTTTTCCACGCTACTACTACCAGGGTATAGTTCTTTGTTCTACAGTTCTCATGTTACCAAGAATCGAAATTTTTAGTTGATGGGACGTAACACATATAACACGAGTTCATCACATATTTGGATTCCCATATCAAATTTTATATATGTTTGCCACGATTTTCGCTTTAATGTACGAAAATCCCGGTCTCAACGTTGTGGAGAAAATGACTGCCCATTCCCTTGCCCAGAATCGAATCGCGCTGACTAGCTTTGTACAGGTCATATGTTGTAATGGGCAAGCTCCACAGCATAGCGTGGCCGGTGTAGTTACTAGCGTATGGGCTGGAGGATCCATGGCTCGATTCCCGGTAGGGGTAAGAACTTCATCTCCTCAAAACTTCCAGACCCGGCTCTGGGGCCTACCCAGCCTTCTGTTCAGTGGATACTAGGGGTTGTATCTTTGGGGATAGGTTGGCTGTGGCGTGAAGCTGGCGGATGACCTCCGTCTAAAGCCCAGCTTAAGAATTCTGAGTGCTGTATGTCTACTCCCGCACATGCATTACGGTGTGCACCGACATTTGTACCTGTACCTTTTGCGATGCCTCACTAGTTTCGTAGGTAAATGCCTACCTTTATCGTCTGCATGGATCTTTCCCCCCCAACGTACATCTAATGAGTTTAGGGTCTGGCCTTTCTTATTCCCTCGCGTGCCGGTTAGTTTCGGGGGTTTCTTGTCCCTTTGCACAATCATCGTCCTCATCATTATCAACAGCAAGGCAAGCTCTAGTAGTGTGGATGAAGCGAGTGACTGAGGTGGTTTTCCTTTGTGGTGTGTTAGCTTTACGGTCATATAAATATCTGGGCCAGCACTGTGTATAATAGTGCTTTAGATGTAGCTGTATGCTGGTGTAATTGTTGGAAGAGAGGAATCATCGCTGTAGTATTGCGTGTCAGTGGTAATTTAATGTTACGTATTAAATTGTGTGTGATTCCTTTAATAGTTGTGTTCAGCGGTGTTATGTTTGTTGCCTAGAGGTACTGTTAAATAACTGCAAGACTGTCTTTCTCTGTTTTTTCTGTAGGTACCAACAAAGTTCTGTGTTGTACTCGTGGTGTATCTGGCAACGGTTTGTTTGTTCGCCTCTTTGGTGAGTAATTGTTATTTGTCCAGGTCTGTTCTGTTAGTTGGGGCAGATGGCTGTCTTAATAGTATTTGCCAGAAACCTGCATTGTGCGCTATTAAAACATGAGATAATCACATGTAATTATTTCGGTAGAGAATACGAACCCATTTTAATCGTGCAGTGAAAGAGAAAATATCCCATGGGGATTTTATGTTCATTCGATACAAACAATGGCTGTCATGCCTATTGTAAACCTCAGTCAGATAAAAGCAGATTTTAATACACCCTCACTTAAGTTGAAAGTATCTGTTTTGTGCGAATAATGTGTGTATGAGGTTGACAGTAAAGTAGAACCGGATAACGTGAATGCTGTATTATTTCAAAATTCCGTACATACCACAACTTCAGTAGCAGTTTTAGGGTCGATATTGGTTCACGCGTTATGCCCTCTGTTGTTTGAAATTAAGAAACTAAAAACAAAAATTTTCTGTTTTAATGGTGAAATAGTTTTATTTAACTGCACCCGTTTTGAATTAAAGAACTACGGTGTATGAAACTGATGATTTGGCTGTGTTGTACTGTAGGTTCTGAATGTAAACACATAAGGAATCCTGAATTCTGATCAGCCCATATGGTACCTCTGTTATGAAACTCAACGTACCACGAACTGCAGTACTGGCCAGCTGTTGTTGTAGAAACAGAAGCTGACATTGAGTTCTCACGATTAGATGGAAAGGATAAAAAATTAATACTTTGATTGGGTTTTGTTACTTTTCGGGATGGCCGAATGATTTAGTGTGCAGGCGGCACCATAAAAGGTTTCAGCAGAAATTCCGTATTTTTAATTGCGAAGCTTATTTGAACTCGTGATGATTTTCTTTTGTTTGTAAGTCACTGGATTTATCAAGTTTCTGTTGAGTCTTCTTCCGGTCGTGACTTGAAGAGAAATCACTTGATTGTCCGGATTAAGTTACAAAATCTCCAGCGTCGGATTGCTGAGGACCACTCCTCCTACATTCTGATTAGAAACGATTGTTTTTCCAACATAATGTCCGTCGTCATAAATTTATGTTGCTGTGATCCCTAAACAGTGTAGCCCCATCCGGTGCATATGAGGCTTATAAATATACATAAACTGAACGCGATATTAATGTGTAACATTGTAATAGGAATTTCAAACCCAGGGCTATGAATTCTCTATATGCGTGTTTGTACTATTCTTATCGCATTTCGGTCTGAAGTGTAATTTATTACCTTACAACCATTTTCTCCTGATGTTAAAATGTATTTTGCAATTCTGAATCGAGGAAGTTTGGCAGAGTACTAGAGGCCAAGATGGTCCCCGTATTCACTAAGTAAACTCTTTTTCGACAGCATTGAATTTCTATTCCAGTATACTCCTGAAACTTAGCTAAGCAACAGCATGCACTAAGATTCGACACAATTTTGAAATCAGAGTCGACGAACAAACATAGCACGAAGTAGCGTATCCTACTGTATGCGGAACAACGCAGCGTAATTCCAGGCACCCATTACTGTCAACTTATTCTTCGCCTTTTATTGCATGCATGTAATGCCGACCTGCCGTTTTGTTAGCGAGTGATTCGTACAAGAGAACAGGTAATTCGAGTACATGTGGAGTCTGAGCACCGGAAGCGTCACTCAGCAGACGCACTTTCATTACCTTCAGAAGCATGGAATTGATCCAAATAATGCTTAAAAATTCGTTCCTCCCACAATGAAAATACTCCGCATTTCCAGTTTATAGACAAACTGCCTATCTTGAGCAAGACGAATTCAATCCTCTTGGTCACAACCTCTGTCTGTAAGATCCGTTTCTTGGCGCGTTTGTGTTCCTGCAGAGCACCTTTTAAATCGCTTTTTATCCGTTCGTGTGTGTGCATGTAACCAGGCGTGGACCCAAAGTGGGGGGAGCGCGGGGTTGCTTACCCTCCTCCCGGCAAATCGAAATTAAAAAAAATAATAAAAACGGTTTTGGTAGACACGACGATATCAAACGTTCTACGTGATTTGCCCTTCAACGCTAATCAGCTGTAGAAATCTGCTGATGACTCGTATATTTGAATTTTGAAAATAAAATAAGGGATTGGAAATCTTAAATTGACTTTAAAAAAGGAGCGTGGACCTTGTGATTTAAATTAGTTGAGCGAGCCATGGAACGTGTAGTTACATTCATGTTTTGTAAATGCGGTTAGAGTGTTACGTTACACTTACATTTGTGGCGTGATTTTTACAATCACACATAAAATATACGTAGCCTCAGGTTCAGATCTCCCCCCCCCCCCCCCCTCCCCAAGGAAAATTCGGCGGTGGAAGGAGCTCTTGTGTGTAGCAACTGCTGAACTAATTTTCATGAAATTTAGTGTTGAACATTTTTGCGTAACTCTGTCGAGCTATGTCAGTTGTCGTTAGCATATGTCAGAGGTAACAGACACTTTGCGTGAAGGCCGATTTGCATTTCTGCGCCCATGTCCAGCGTAAATCCCTGCCGGAGTTAAAGCGTCTCATACCGAAGACTGAACGTCACACACTTTCAAGTTGTACGGTTTCCGAGGTAATTAGAAAAGATGCTATACGTGCGTTTTGTATCTTATGTACCGAACAATTCAAAATGGTTCCGAACATACACTTATCTGGTCCCTGCATTCAGGTAACACAAGACACGCCATTGATGGGGTGTAGACTGTGTTGGGAAGAGATGTGTTTTATTCCATAGAATTCTATTACAATGAGGGAACTGTCTCGTAGAGTGTATGGAAATGTGTGTGTGGTTCTGTTTTGGTGCGTGCTAACAGTACAGAGTGAAAATTTGAAAGTACTGATTGTTGATTAATTCTGTATCTGTGTGTGCGTGCGTGTTTATGTGCATGCGTGTTTGTGTGTGTGTGTGTGTGCGTGCTAATTCAATGCTTTTTTAACAGTACGGGAAGGCCACGGCGTAGTATTGTTTATTGACATTTCGCATCATTTTTGTCATGAAGTGTTAGTTGTGTGCGAACCGTAGTGACACATTGCAAATACCGGAAATTTTCAGTCTAGTGCTTGAAGACTTTTGTTTGATGCTGTTTGTCAGAGCATGAAAAGGCAGCATTCACGAATTAAGGATCTAGAGACAGTTACTATCGAATTTTTCATAAGTGTTATGCTGTGATTGTATTTACAAGACTGTTGATTTTATCTGCCCAAGTGACAGTTTCGGTTCGGGTTTTGCGCCTTTTTGTACGTATTCTGATCCATCTCATTCTTACTGCATTTCCCGTCTGTGTTCGCTTCCTTGATTTCACCACCACAATAATGTTATTTGGTGAAAAGTGCAAATTAACACGCTTAGCATTATGCAAGTTTCTCCAGCCATCTGTTACTTCCTGTCAGGTAGGTCCAAATTTTCTCTTCATTCCTACGTTCTCAGAAATCCTTAATCCATGTTCTCACCGCGGTAGCTGGCTCAAACGGTAGCGCTTTTAACGTTTTAATAGGTGCCCTGTTTCAGTCTTGGTTGGGGCATCGGGTATGTTAAGTGTTTATTAGGCTTTACTCATGCACTCCAGGCTGATTCTTGTGTAGTACGTTAAACTAAGCCTTGTCCTCTTCCTTCCACAATCTTTGCTATTCGCTGTTGACGAATAATTTGACTTCTGATATGCTGACGGCGTCGTTAAATAAATTTTAAATTTGTCTGTGCTCAGTTCGTATGGTGAGACCTGAAGTTTCACGCCCTAGCATAATAAGCGATAAATTGCTAATTACATTTCCACATGTAACGTATAACACCTGCAATATTTAAACACCATGCAGAGTATTTGTGGGCCAGGTGGCGTAGTCGGTATAGCGACTGGCTACGGACTGGGGATCGAATCCCGGTGGGGGCGAGATTTTCCGCACCCGTCCAGACCGGCCCTGGGGCCCACCCAGCCTCCTGTACAGTGGGTACCGGGTCTTTCCCGGGGGTAAAGAGCGGTCGGGGCGTGACGCTGACCCCTCACCCCCTTTTAGTGACGTGGTCAAGAAAGAGTAAAGCTATACCTCTACTCCCCCTATGGGCCTACGGCCTGTACAGGGCCTCAGTGCCTGTACAAGGGTGCACTTTACCTTCTTTTATGCGGAATATTATGTCCATGATATCTGTCCCTACATAGAAAATTCTTGTCGGGCGGACATCTTCAAAAGTAATAAATAGTTTCTCAAGTTTAACTTTAACAAGAGTTGCCATCGCATTGGAGGATTGATAACTAGTGGATTAAACTTCAAGACATCTCATGGTGTTATATAGGAGTATAATACATCAGATACCCTCAGCATTAATTATTAATAATTCATATTTTTTAATGTAACGTGTTTCGACCAGTACTGGTGATTTTCAGGCCACCAAAATTTAAAAAAAGTATATAATTAATTGCATTACTTAGTTTTAATAGGTGAGTTCACAATTTTACATTTAATGAAATACGCATTGTTTATCATTATTCCTGTTCCTTTGGCTATTAAAATTGTAACATTGGTATAACTGACAGTGTTAAAATTCGACAGTAGAAGAAGGTCTTGGACTGTCGAATTTTCTTGAGGATTTGTATCTTTTACTCTGTATGTGGGCCGATCCCAGTGGTCGCGCGGTCTAGGGCGTGGGTCTGCGGCCGCTAGCTTACTGGGATTGGCGGGTTCGAATCCCGCCGGCGGCTTGTAAATCTGTCTCTTGTGAGTGTCGTGTGTTGCCAGAGGTCTCTGCGACGGGCTGATCTCTCGTGCAGAGGAGTCTTGCCGAATGTGGTGTGTTTTGAGTGTGATCGTGAGGAGGCCCTAGCCCACAGGGGGCCGTCGAGCGGGGGGGGGGTTGGAGGAGATTATATCTGTGGAGTACCGGCTATTCTGTTTTTAATTACAGTGATTAATTAAGGGTTATACAAGGACATTAAGTTTAAGCAGCTGTATATAGTTGTTTTCTGATGGCCCCAGTTTGTTTATGGATTGGCATTGTGAAGTTTGCCCTTACATCTTATCTGCCTTTTCATTGCTCCCGCGTACGATCGAATGTTGATGGTTTCGCGATGTTCTGCATCATCCATAGTTTCTATAATGTTCTCTGCGTACGCATACGGGGAAAAAGGGGGAATTGTTTTAGTATGAGCATGCTGCCGGAAACGGATAATTTTGGTATTTGGTACGTTGTATAATATTTGGAATTGTACTCACATTTTATCTGCTATTAGATTCTACATAACCAGAAGTGGTTCCCTTTGCTATCGATTACGGATCGTATTGTATGGAAAATGTGGGGTAGCAAGATGGCGTGCCTCAAATTTTCTGTACTTCGCCTTAGGTATCCAGACATACCAATCATTCTGAAATTGTTTGTATTTGTATAAAGCATCAGAAATGAAGTGATGCTTCATTCGGGGGTTAACCCTCTGAATTGGTGCGTAGTGGTGGGGAGTGAAGCGTGTACTCGATATCAGTGGTGGAATGAGTGTGATAACATGAAGGGCTCTACAATAAAGTTTTCTGTGTGCGTAATGCCCCTCTCCCCCGCCCCCGACACACGATGGTGGTGTGTCGTGTATTAACCTCACATTTGTTGACCAGAACTCATGTCGTAAATAGTTTTCTGATATAATGTGCAAGCCTAATGTCCTTACATCTTCACGGGGCATTTCGTTGCGTTTGGTCACACTTAGAGATGAATGTTACGGTGAATACAACCAGTTCATACAATTTTATTTACGAGGTTTGTTAGAAAAGTATCCGACCGTATTTTTTTATGCGAACACCTGATGGATTATAATCTAGCGCGCTTGCATGAGCCGACCTTGAACCTTAGTGCGCATGCGTGAATTTTTTCCCG
>Ga0123352_10020160_pt1 | contig 10624 bp, 6 predicted proteins | sample TergutLab28metaG_FD_89700 | JGI IMG/M metagenome (GOLD analysis project Ga0123352, IMG submission 89700) | Labiotermes labralis P1 segment gut microbial communities from Petit-Saut dam, French Guiana - Lab288 P1 | ecosystem: Host-associated > Arthropoda: Insects > Digestive system > Gut ... | reverse complement strand
CCAAAAATATTGCTTAAGTTGATGTCGTTGTACTCCGCTGTTTTTACATTCTTGATGATTAGCTCCTGCATAAGTATATCCTCCTTTAAATTGTGGTTTAGTTCACGAGTTATCAACTCCTGCTTATTTCTAAATTAACTTAAGATTATTTACATCGCCTATAAGGCACAACAACTTAAATTTACATTCAATAACATCATTAACACTTTCCTTATCAAAAAACTTTTTTATCTGATTTACGAAATACTCATAGCGTTCATCATCGGCTTTTGGTGCAATCGCACTTGACAAACACCCGGATAAAAAATGATAAAAGTCTTGGTAGTAAGTATGGTAAAAGGTCTTGGTGATTGCTGTCCCTTCAACAAATTCATTGCCCAATTGCTTATCGGCTTCTAATATTGCCGCACTCTTAAATTCATCCCATAAGTTCATATCCTCAGAACCTGGCTTTATATCGGGATAATAATGCGTGATAATCACTTTACCGCCTTTTTTGAGAATACGATTAAATTCTATATCTGCTTGCGCTTTATCAAAAGACCCATAGGAATTTCCGCAAACAACATAATCTACACTGTTGGTTTTTAATGATGTATTTTCCGCTGTTTTTAACAGTGGGAAGTATCCCTTGTGCTTGGATAAAAGCTGGTCAGCCATGTTTTTCATTTCACTATTTGGCTCTATGCAATATACAGTATTCCCTCTCTCAAGAAAATGTTTACTCATCATGCCTACTCCGGAACCAACATCAGCAATAACATCTTTCGTTTTTATCCCAATTTCATTATATAGGTAATCAAAAAAGACATTGGGGTAATCCGGCCGACCGGTCAAATAATTTTCAGAACGTCCACTAAATATTTTCTTTGAGTGCTGTATTTTCTCATGTAAAATGCTTAGACGCTTTATATATGTAGAAATTACATTTGGCGCTCCAAAAAATGTATACCTCGCCTTTTGTTCTTTTGTGTCGTAGTAATAATGGTATCTCGCCTCTTGTTCTGCCTCAGCAATAGCGTTTTGAATTTCCGAAAATTCAATGTTTAATAAAGCGGCATCTTCAATGCGCTTGCAGTAATAATCTGCCACCATGCATAGTTGTAGTTCACCGGTAATATCTGTGTTTACACCGGAAATGAAGTCCGTTAAAAATTGATTATCCAACCCTTTATTTGCGTTTTTGGAATTACTGTTTGCCAATAACCCTTCAATGTTTTCCATAGTAAAACGCCATTGTCCACCTATTTTATGTCCTTGCAACATGCCGTCTTTAAGATAGTTACGAATAGTCCTTGAAGTAAGGTTGGTAAATTCCGCAACATCATCTACTGTATAGAGTTTTTCAAATGCCATATCACACCTCCAATAGATTCATTGTAACGCTGTCAATTTCACTTGTCAATACATATATTCATACATTAGCTTTTATTTTCATATATTTTCATATTCGTCTATTGCTACCTTGTTTGTGTCTTTCAATATTTTTCCCAGTCAAAAAAACTATATACAAACTATGACTTGCCCAAGCATCAAAACTATGAGTATAATAAACTATCCTGCGCAACAGGCGCATAATTAATTGGAGGTGAAAGTCCCATGTCACAAAAATTACAAAAGCTCAATTACACAGAAAACCCCATCGACATCCCAAACCCAGACAGAGGATTTGAAAGAGGTAATGACGACGCAGCAGGGTTGGGATACCATGTACCCAACAGGCCGGATGGATCAAACTATTTTGCACAAATGACAATTCCTGTTGATGAAAAAACACTTGAATTGCTGCCGCAAAAGTTTGAGCTGGCATATGAAATGACACCCCCCTACTACCTTGGCGAGTATCTAGGCGGCCCCGGAAGCGGCCCTTCCTATTGCAATGTTCCCGCAGAGCCCCGAATCGTTCAATTCTATCTTAATCTTGCAGAGTTTTCGTCCAACGCCTATTGCGATACCCACATTAACAGCAATACAGAAGGCCCTCCAAACCCGGCCACTGCCAGAGTGGGCGTAGATGGGCCTATTACGGAATACGGACTAAGCTTCCTAAGAAAACAGCTTGAATTTATCAGAAACCAAACAAACAGCGTAGCCCATATACGTGTTGTATACGACCCAAAAGGTTGGAATCACTATGTATGGACCCAAGATAATCTCAACTATGAAGATTTAGAGCCGGGAGATATTGATGCCGAAAAAGGACGCCCCTATGGCAAATACTACTACCGCGCAAACTACACTAAGCCCATTACCCCTGATAAATTTGACACACATGTAGCAAAACCCGGCGCAGGTACATGGAGAGGTTCTTCGCCGGTATTTAGAAAGTGCACCGTTCCCGGTTTTACAAATATGAACTGGGTTGAATACCACTACAAACAGCTAGAACCTATCTTTCTTGAATACAGCGATATAATATGGGCATTTGACTCCGGCACTTTTGGCCCCTGGGGCGAAACCCATTCAAACTACGAATGTGAACAGCCCGGCACTTATAAAATGCTTCTGGATGCAATGCTTGCCGCTGTTCCCGACCAAAAACCAATTATGACCCATGTCGGCGCATTTTTAGATTGGTATAACAGAACATACAATACCATTTACGATTTTGGCAACCTAGACAGCTTTCCGGAAATCTTACGAGACACACCAGAGTCACGCTTTGGCATGTTTTCCGATTCAACCGGCTGGTCAGCAGACGAATACGCCCCCGGTAATGGCGGCTCCTTAACCGAAGGATACAGAATGCTTGCCCATGATCCAATCTTACCGGGATACAATCCACAAGGTGCTGACCCATCATTAACACGAATTGAAGTGAGTGCACCCGGCGGCAAAGTGGCAGCCTACAAAGGGTACAACGACTCAGGCACCAACAAATTGCTTCCGCTACCGGAAGATTATAATGACACCTTATGGCGTGCGGCTTGGTTTGCAGATTGGGACCGCACCAGATTAATGAGATTCATCAAGAAAATGTCAGTATTTGGCGGCGAACAGATTGCTATTGAGCCTGAACTAATTGACGGCAAGCGCAATAATGGAGCCTATATCGAACCGGGCAAACGTATTGGCAATCCATACAACAATGTAATTCTACGCTTCCCTTACATCTTGCACGAATCAAGTATGGCAGGCTGGACATATATGTGCATCCAACAAGGCCCCGGAAGATTTAAATCAAGAGCCGACTACCCCTACACACAGGAAAATATCGAAGTGGAACTGACCTTACCATGGAGCGGCGAAAAAGTAAAAACCTTCTACGATCCCCTATACGAAGGCCAAAGTGCCCTTGCATACTACCGTGATAGAATGGGTTTTAGATTTGTGTTACGCGAAGCATATGTAGACGAAACCGTAGACCCAAGCGGAGTATTAAAGTTTAACGGTAAAGTACAAAACGTTGGCTGGGGTAACGTTTTTAATAAAAAAATAACCACAGTAATTTTACAGCCGAAAAATGGCGACTCAATTTTTAAAGCACAAACCGACATTGACGTAAGAGACTGGCTGCCTGCCGATGATGGCAATAGCAGAGCAGACAACAAAAACGCCTGGCGAGATTTCGACTTTACCATTCACATGAAAGAATTTGGCCAAATTCCTTTAGGCGAATATGATATTTTCCTAAAAATTAACGACCCGAAGGAAACCACCCCAAACAAGCGCAGCATACAATTTGCAAACCACGACATTTGGGATGAAACCCTTGGGGCAAACAAAATAGGTTCAGTAACTGTAAAATAGTGCAGTTTGTAAATTCAGTTGGTTAGTGTGGCTAACCAACTGAATTTTAATTAACTGCTATAGCAGAGGATTGATTATAAGTATGCAAGACGCAGAGAACAAGACTAATTTTGGAAGCCCAAAGGACATTAAGCGAAACTTAACCCTGTACTTTTTAGACGGCGTTACATTTATGCCTGCTGCGGCACTATTATCCATGGCAACTGTTATACCGTTTTTCCTAGAGCAGCTGAACGCAACAACCACTCACTTCTCTATTGCCGCAGCCATGACGACAATATGCTCCTTCGCAGCACAGCCTGTATTTGCCTCAGTAGCTTCCCGCACGCGCATGATTGGGAAAACTTTTGCTAAAATTCTATTTATGCAACGGATTATATTCCTAGCATTTGTGTTAAGCATGCCGCTTTTCATATCAAATACTACGATTTTTATATGGGTCTTCCTTCTCTCTTGGATTGTATATAACTTTTTTTCAAATTCCGGAATGGTTTTTAATGCGGTACTCATTTTAAAATTACTGCCACCAGAGAAACGTGCCGGCATGCGCGGCGTTGGATTTGCTGCAGGCAACATGATTGCCTTGGGCTTTACAGCATCGATTCCTGCGATTATTGGCCGCTTTGCCTTTCCATACAATTTCATGATTATATTTTCTATAGCCTTATTTTTCCTCCTTCTCAATGCCGCAGGCTTCTATCTTATGAAGGAGCATGAAGATGTTGAGCCTCGCGTACCCATGAGTATTATCGAATCTATAAAAGGGATTCCTATAAGCCTAAAAGATGATAAAACCTTTCGCGCAATGATTTTTACTTGCATGTTTGTGGTTGTGGCCAATTCATTAATACCTTTCTACACCCTTTATGCCCTACGAGTTTTTTCTGCAACAGAATCCCAAATAGCCATTTTAGCAACCCTAGCTATTGTTACCGGGGTTTTCGTCAACATGGTTTTTGGCTTTATTATCGACCGTAAGGGCCCTGTCAAAATTGCTCCCTTTGCAGGTGTTTTTGTTATACTTGCCGGTGTGGTTGCCCTAACAGCGAATTCCATGGGGGTCTTGTACATTGCGTGGGTTCTCGCCCATTTGGGAGCAGGTGCCTATAATAAAACAACCATGCTGCTACTCGGCGATGTGAGCCCTGCCGGAAAAGTGCCTTTATATGTAAGCGTGTTATTTACCATATCCATGGCTCTTTCATCTATATTTGTTCTTTTACTCGGGCCAATTCTTGAAAATGTAGGTTTTTCTATTTTGTTTATTATTGTTGTTGCCTGTGGGAGTATTAGTTTATACCTTAACTTATTTGTGTTTCAAAGGCGACTGGCAAAGCGCGCTAAGACCTCTGATAGCACTCGGAGGCGAACAGAATGAACAAGATTAAGCTATCAGCAGAGCAGGAGAATTTCATCAGCCTATCCCTCAAAGGACATAACATATTGGTAGATGCATGTATTGGAAGCGGAAAAACCACTGCAATTCAACATCTTTGCAATGCACTACCACAAAATCTGAATATCTTGTACCTTACGTATAGCAAATTATTAAAATTTGATGCTCAAGCTAAGATTCATAATAAGAATGTTACAGTTACAAATTATCATGGGCTTGCAGCAAGTCTTAATAGCACAAAAGTTGGCGTATCCATGCTGGTGAAAGAATTTAATTCTCGCCCTCCAAATTTTAAACCTTTTGATGTGCTAATAATTGATGAGTATCAAGACATAGAGCAAGAATTAAAAGAGATGCTCTATATCATTCATAGCAAAAACAAGTCAATGCAAATAATTGCCGTAGGGGATATGGAGCAAAAAATATTTGATAAAACGACCTTGGATGTTTCCGGCTTTATGCATGAATTCTTGGGGCAATACACAAAGCTTACATTTACAAAATGCTTTAGGATTAACGCAGAACACGCCAAAATGTTAGGAAATATTTGGAATAAAAAAATTATTGGAACAAACGAACTTTGTGAAATTATAACAATGGCAAAAGACGATGCCGTTTCTTTTTTGGCTGAGTGCAACCCAAAAGATATTCTGTGCCTGGGTGCAAACAAAGGATTACGCCTTACCATACAAAATGAATTAGAAGAGATATTCCCACAAAAATATAATAAACTTACAGTTTACTCAAGCATTTCCGAAGAGGATAGCGGCGGCGCTAAGCCAAGTGAAGGAGCGGCTATTTTCACAACATTTGATAGCAGTAAGGGACTCGAGCGCAAAATTTGCGTCGTTTGCGACTTTACAGAGTCTTATTGGCAAATACGAATGGGCAAAGCCAACCAAAAGTATGAAATTTTGCGTAACATGTTTTGCGTAGCCGCAAGCCGTGGCAAAGAAAAAATAATATTTGTCTACGGCGATGAAGGCGCCATAAGCAAAGAAATTTTGTCTACACATCTTGAAACAAATACTGATTTCGAAGATGTAAATATATCTAAAATGTTTGAACATAAATACAGGGAAGATATTGACGAATGTTACGAGTTACTGTCCTGCACAAAACTCGACAAGTCAAATAACAGTTTAGAAATTAATATACATTCCCTAGACGGCTATATAGACCTTACGCCCTGCATTGGCGTATATCAAGAAGCTGTATTCTTCCAGCAATACAATATAGACAAAGCCGTAGAGGCAAAGATCAAGTCAGACAAGGATTTGAAGTATTTATGGGAAGCTTACACCGCACTTACCTCTCTTGATGAAAAAATATTGTTTTTCACATCTTTAGAAACTACACAAAACCGCTACAGATGGCAAGTAGGCAAACCTTTTGTAAATGAAGTAAGCAAGGTAGCACTTCAAAATAGGCTGGCCGAGATTATGAGCCCGAATGAAGAAGTTCAAGTGTATTGCGACATACATTTTAAAAATCCAAAAAACAACAAACGCTTTTCCGCCGTAGGACTTGCTGACGTAGTAAAAGATAACAAAGTTTACGAACTTAAATTTGTTTCGGAATTAGTTCCTGAACATTTTTTACAATGTGCTTGCTATATGGCCGCGTTAAATCTTGAAGTCGGGATTCTGTGGAATACACGCAATAATGATATGTATGAAATTCGTATACCTAATAAAAAATTATTTTTGGATGCTGTTACAAAAACGATTACAAAGGGCATGATACAAACACACGCTGAACCCGACTATTATAAGCCAAACTTAGACGATTCCCATATTACCCTCACATCATTTGACAAAGACACTCTAGAGTTTAAGACATTCCGAGAGCGGGGTGTTGTTTTAAAAGATTACGAACAATTAAGACATCACTTAGATACAGGTGATATTTTCGCGCTTCAGGATTTTACTGTTTGGGAGGTAGACGGCAAAATTGTAAATATCCTTATGTCCGACACAGGTCGGCTGTTGTACTCTACATCAAAAGGCATAAAAGAAGACTTGAAATTAATAACTGCGATTTTTCGCTGGCAAACGCGAGAAAAGCCTCTTCCTGTAACATTTATCACAAAGGATACAGGCGGGAAGAGCCCCATGCACAAAATTAAACTCATTAAATAGATACAGCATTATTGAAAAGTATCTAGGTCAACATACCTTTTAACAAACCAAACGATCTACGAAAAAAAACCGTCTAGAGTTACCAGACGGCTTTTATAAATTTAACTGAGCACTTCATGATCAGCAACTTCAAAACCTCAATCCCAGTCTATATCATCATGATCTACTGTTTCACCACGAAAATATTCACTCGCAGCGGCTTCATGGTTGGCAATGAGTTCTGGCGTTGCTACATCATCTGGTACAAGGCTAACAAGCAACTCATAGACTAGATTCTGTTTATAGCTTGGCAACAAGTCAAACACTTCAAGCGTCTTTAGTCTTATGCTTTCTGCGACATTCATTATTTAATCTCCTAAATATATTGCGCATTTTTTTGCGCCTACACTACACGCACACTACCAATCAAATTAGCACCCAAAACCGCATTCCATACATCATAGTTTGCAAATTGAATGCAGCGTTTGTTTTTAGTAGTCTCCATTGGGTCGTTAATCTTCAAATAAACGAAGTATTCATCCGGCAGAGCCTCGCCAAGGTCGCTCATATTAACGGTAAAGTTGACATCGTGCCAAGCAGCGGTGTTATCCGGCCTGTTATTGTCAGACCTTGTCCAGTCTCGTGGATCCATGTCTGAAAGGACTGCTTCCAAGCGCGGCGGAACCCGACTTGGACCAGCTTCATATCCTTGGCCGGGATTTTTGGAGTGCAATAGCAGGGTTACTTTTTTTGCGTTAATAATATTTCCAAAACCTACGTTTTGGATTTTACCACTAAATTTCAAAACACCGTTCGCTCTTACTTCTTCATCCATATGGGCGGCGCGAAGTACCAAACGGTATCCTAATCTATCACGCGTGTAAGCAAGTCCATTCCTACCCTCATAAGCCGGATCAAAGAAAGCCGTGCGAGTCACATTGTCATGAGGAGGTGTGAAAGGTTTTGTCATGCTTTCTTCATTACAAATAAAGTCCTCCCACGTGCGATGAACATAAGGTGCCCAATCTACATTTAAGTGGCTGGTGCCTGCATATGTGGCCTCCACAGGTACATTAGGAAATGCAGCATAAATTCCGGAAGGGTCAAAACCTTCACGGATGGTATTTGTCTCGCCTCCATAAAAATTATTTTGATTTCGCATCCATGTTAGCGCACCATTGCGACAATATTTCCCATCAAGTAGTCTAAATCCCTCGGAAAGGGATGCGCCGTCAGAGAAATCATGAGTTCCCATAGAGTAACTGTCATTAAACATTCCAAATCTTGAATAAGGAGTACCACGCTCAGGTGTTGGCGGTAGATTGGTAAAACCATAATCCGTACCGTATTCAGTATTGTACCAAGCCATAACACCACCAGCATGTACCAGTATCGACCGTGATGGTGGCACATACGTTAATAATGCCTGCAACAGCCAATGATAACCACTAGCTGTGCGCGCATAGGAAGAAGCATGCATCTCGCCCCACGGCCCAAAAAACCCGCCTTTTACGCACATAATAACATCTTCAAATTCTTTAAAAATGCTGCTAAGCTGCCAAAGGTGGTACTGCACCCAGTTCTTGTCCTCATGCCCGGGTATACCACAAAGATCAGATTCCTCTCGGATACCCCCATTTTTGCCCCCTGACTCAAACCAAGCCCTACCTTCAGGGGCCCCCGGCTCCGGGTCATGGAGAAAATCATCATACCCACCACGGTTATTATAGGTATGTCCTCGCCCATCATACCCAAATTTCAACATACATACAGCCTTGCTGTCTCTTATTTTTTGCAGAAAATCCCTCATAAAATCCAGTGCCGAAAGTGTTAGTGGCTGTGTATTGCCATATTCAATTGGTGGATCATCCGCCGTTGTCCATGGCCCATTTGGTGTTCTGTTTAGCGGTGCGTTTGATGAAAAATGCTTCAAATCAAATGATGTATAGATAATTCTGGAATCTACAGAAACATTTGTACTTTTTATTGCTGTTGACAATTCTGGGATATTCGCCGACACTCCGCCTTCTACCGGCACAACATTTTCAACTGCAATATAAAATCCCCTATCCGGGTTTGGTATGTCTACCGGATTTTCCATGTAATTAAGATTTTGTAACATTAATTCGCCTCCATTTTTTTTATTGCGCAGAAAACTGCACTCAACTGCAAGCCGTATTATCAATAAGGTGTAAGTCTGGGATGCCTTTTACGCGCCCTAATAAGCAATAATCGCCCCACCACCGCGAGGCTCTGTTCCTCCACATAGCACGCCATTTTCCATACGCACAATAACCGCACCACGACCATAACCACCGTTGTCAACTACGTCAAGTTCATGCCCACGCGCGGTTAAGGAATCCAACACTGCCTTAGGCCATGACCCTTCTATACGAACCGTTTTTTCTTTTTGCCAAAACCAACGCGGAGCATCCAGTGCCGCCTGCGGGTTCATACCAAAGTCAATCATATTCATAGCTACCTGCATATGTCCTTGAGGCTGCATGTACCCGCCCATTACACCGATTGGACCAATTGGAATATCGCCCTTTGTTAAAAATCCTGGGATAATTGTATTAAAAGCACGTTTACGCGGGCCAACACAATTTGGATGTTCCGGTTTCATGTTAAAATTTGCCCCTCTGTTTTGCAAGAGAATGCCTGTTTCAGGCACAACCACACCAGAGCCAAAAGACATTGCCACAGATTGTATAAGAGAAATCATATTTCCTTCATTATCTGCCGCACATAGGTATACTGTTCCACCACGATAAGGGTCGCCTGGCGTTGGAGTTAGGGCACTGTCTCCAATTAACGCCCGCCGCTTACTTGCATATTCCTTAGTCAACAAATCTTCAACTTTAATGTTTAAGTGATTTGGGTCTGCAATATATTCAAATGCATCTGCAAAGGCTAGTTTTATACTTTCTATCTGTCTATGAACCGTTTCAGCATCGTCATGGGTAATAGGTTTAAACCCTTCCATTATATTAAGGGCGATAAGTGGTGTAATGCCTTGCCCATTTGGCGGCAGCTCCCACATATCATAGCCACGATAATTTATACTTATAGGATCTACCCATTCGCAGTGATAGCTTGCAAAGTCGTCATAACTTAAGAGACCTCCGCTTTTTTCAGAGTAGTCTGCCATTTTGCGCGCAAGATTTCCTCTGTAAAAAGATTCGCCTTTTGTCTCGGCAATTTCTGCAAGGGAGTTACCTAAGTCTTTTAATTGCACCAATTGCCCTGCCGCCAATTCTTTTCTCTCAGGCGCAAAAAGTTCAAACCATGGTTCATAAATATTGCTTTCTTTTTCATTTTTTTCGCCATATTGCTTAATATAGGAATTTACGAGATT
>Ga0123352_10020157_pt1 | contig 10626 bp, 6 predicted proteins | sample TergutLab28metaG_FD_89700 | JGI IMG/M metagenome (GOLD analysis project Ga0123352, IMG submission 89700) | Labiotermes labralis P1 segment gut microbial communities from Petit-Saut dam, French Guiana - Lab288 P1 | ecosystem: Host-associated > Arthropoda: Insects > Digestive system > Gut ... | reverse complement strand
GAAAAAATGTTCTTAAAGCTGGTTTGAAGCATTTAATATCATGTGATAATTCTTTCATCTTTAGTGGTAAGTGATTGAAGGCCTTTGCTCCTGAAAAAAGAACTCCTTTTTGGAATATTTTCATATGTGCTGATGGCAGGTGGAGATCGTTTTTATATCTTGTGTTAACCGAGTGAAAGCTGGTGTTTTCTTGAAATAAATCTCTATTTTTTGCTACAAACATAAGTAGTGAATATAAGTATTGCGAGTTTAATGGTAAAATCCCTAATTCTTTAAATACACAATGACAGGAGTCTCTCACTCCTAAATTAGAAATAATCCTAATCATTCTCTTTTGAATTTTGAAAATGTGTTGACTGCATACCGAGTTTCCCCAGAAAGTAATTCCGTAGGATAAGACTGAATGAAAATATGAAAAATATAGCGTTTTCAAAATTTCTGTTGTCATATATGGTTTTACTAATCTAACTGCAAAACATGCCTTATTAAGCTTGGGCACAATATTGTCAATATGCTGTTTCCAGGATAGAGTTGAGTCAATTATTATCCCAAGAAATTTGATAGTGTTTACTGTGGTGATTCGCTTCTTACCATAATAGATCCGGAGATCCTTTATTTGATCACTCTTGGTACAAAATTGTAGTAGATAACAAAATGGTTTTCATTTGAACTTTTTAGCTTAAAAGTATATTAAATACAACTTACATTATGACCAGATGCAGAACTTTGTTTTTAAAGGCTCTGGCTGTGAGTAAGGTGGTTGAATTTAGAAGACCATATAGTATAGGTTAATAGTTAAATGAATCTTATTGTTTCATTTCAAGCATTAGTATAGTACAGTGATAGAATCTTTAGAAATTTCTATCCATGTCTGCAGATGATAAACATTTATGATTGCTATGTTTTCATTGTAGTATTTGTTTACCACATCAAGAAACTTCTGCCTTACCGCATGCTCGTGGGCATACCTGTGAAGACAAAGGAGTTGTACTCTACCAAATTGCAATAAATGTTCTAGACTGCCCTCCTATAAGTTATTTTGTGACAAATTTAGGATGATACGTTCGGCATCACAACATACATTAGATACATATAGCATCCTATTTATTGATGTTGTTTTCAGCCTCAGTTTCTAAATTGTGATTTGCATGTTTATTTGCTTCCACTCATATTCATGTACTGTGTATTGTTTATTACAAGTGTAAAGAAAGTATGGTAATTGTTTACTGTACACTTGTCACCTCCACTTGTTTTCATATTGAAATGTAACACACTTAATATGCTGAAAAGTGAAAAGCAGGCACAAAGAAATGTTGCAAAGTTATTAAACCTAACGAAATGTAACCTAACCTAATGTAACCTATCCAAGCCACACCTAACCTAACCTACATGTTAATGCCTTATATGGCTCATATGTGTGGATTATATCATATTGAATCGTATTGAATCTTGTCAACTTTCACAATTGCTACCTTCAGTTACTTTACCTCATGTTACATTTTGTTAGGTTTAATGACTTTGCAACATTTCTGTGTGCCTGCTTGTTACTTTTCAGTATGTAAAGTGTGTTATATTTCAATATGAAAACAATTGGAGGTGGAAAGTCTATGGTAGACAATTACCGAATGCATTTGGGTTTGGAAAAGAGCAAGTGGCTTTGTTAGTTTGCTATTTTAGGTATCCCTGTTATATTTTATGTAACATTTCCATATATGATTATATGCAGGGAGATCAAACAACTGATGTGAGTAAGACAAACACAGCTTTTCCATACATAATCAACTTCTGCAACTTGACCCAAGTACGTAACAGCACAGGCTATGTGCGCAGTATACGCCGTGTTCAGCAAGCACCTTACCCCCTCATTAAGGTGCAACCTGAAGAATTACAGAGTGTTGTAGCAGGTATTTTAATAGCTACATAGTGGTAGTATCTCTTCTTAACCAGAGCTAATTTTGTAGTTCTTCTTTTGTAGTGCTGTCTTTAGTGATGTGGGCAATAACTAAATAAGGTTGTAGGATGTTTTTGGGAGATGAAGAAAGCCAGGAAATGAACTGCTGTATGGGGCAGTAAACTTCAGGAGTTTCTGTACAAACCTAAAATTATATTTTGCTTGTGATCGCTAATGTGTGTTAAATATAGTAAATGTTAACCACCTTAGTTGCTCAGGGATATCCTGTTTATAAGTTTTAAGAGAGCCTACCACTTCAGTTTAAATGATTCAGTCTTTGTATGTGAAAGATGAAAGAATGAGTCATGTGAGAAACAAATACATGCCAGTTGCTGTGCATTTTAACTTCCATGAACAATTAAACATGTAAGGAAATGAAAAATATCTATTAATACATATAGCTGAAACTTACCTAGCTCATTCTTTTTCAGTGTAGGTTTTTGTTCATATTTTTTAACAAATCTCATATACACAACACCATATATTTAGTTGTGCGTGTTTATTACTGTGACCAGATGATCTGAAGCCCCCAGCTCTCTGATTGCACCTCTTGATCGGCAGTAAATGACTGTATCAAGGGAATAAAAAATGATTGTTTGAACACTCTGAGTGAATGTCCAGCAGAATGGATTAGCATGGAAAACTAGTTTCTTCCAAAAACAAACAGTTCATAATCAAGATTTTTATGGAACAGTTGCTCTAAGTTCCTTCACAACAGCAGCACAGCCAAATGACACTGCCAGCTGTATGGACAAGCAACTGTCCCTGAAAACATTGCTGCTATTTTGGCAGCTTCCATTTGTGAGAACATGTCCAAATAAATTATAGAATCACTCATAAGTGCTTATTATGGTCATTGTCCAGTAACCACTTGTGAAAAAAAGCTCTTCATATATGTTAATTGGTGTTTGAATGCAGCCTTCATCATCTACTAGCTTGTGGCTTTGCTTTCTGTGTGTCTGTAATATTTCTGCTGCTTCATTTGTGATGTAGGCCGCAGATCAGTACAGCATCCAGGAGCTAAGGGTAGCTCATGGCACCATCATAAAGGACCTAATGCACAGCTACCTCCAACTGGTCTGTCAGGAGGCAGTAAGAAATTCATCAGTACAGGTGGAACTAAGAAAGTCAGTAACAAGAAGGCATCTAAGAACTTATCAAGTAATGGAGATAGTAACAGTAACAGTAATACTGCTGCAGGAAACATTGCTCGAACCATACTCAGTAACCTTAATATATTTGGTGAGTACTACGTAGATTTTCAAAACACTGGGTCTTTTTTGAAGAGCTTATAATTGTTAATCTGATCAAGAAGCGTCTGTCCTTTGAGGAACTTGAATTATTATTGTCATGTTGACAGAGGCATGCAGTTAGACTTTATCTTGGTATAATCCATAATTGTGCCTTGTTTAAGTCTTACTGCTGATGGACACAGTTTTCACCTGTTTTTAATTTTACACCTCCTACAGGGATGGGCACCAAGTTTACTCATTTTGACGGGTGGGGTGGGTGAGAAATCAAGGTGCACAGCTTAGGTCAGATAAGGCATTGCATTAACAGGGGTTGTGATTCAGTGAACTGGAAAGTATATGTGTTTGAACATGAATAAATTCATATGCCATTACTGCAGAGAAACCTTGATCCATCATTATGAAGGGACCGCTGAGAACAAGTGATAGGTGTGGTAAAATGACAGTTGTGGCAAAAGCATTATGTGTGTCAGAAGCATGAGAAAACAAAAATGAAGATTTACATTTTGCTTTTAGTCCTACAAAAGATGAATGAAAGGTTACCTTAATTCCTGCCTGTAAGTAACTTCTTTGCAGACTGTTTAATTTGGAACCTTATGTGTCTGACAGGACAGAGCTAATTCCAAGATCAAAGTGTTCTGTTTGTCACAGCTGCCTGTGCTGTGCACATAACAAATTATTTAACAGTTTCATAAGCAGTGTGGGCTTCAGAAAAACTCATTATTGGTTCAAGGTCATGTTTGTCTATCATTTACCCCTCCCCCCTATTCCTGCCACCCTTATGTTTGTTGCACCTGTCTATGCTGGAAACACATGTGGCAAGCTCATTATGTGTAGATGTGTAAGAATGGAAGGTTGTATCTGTCACAGAATCTAACATTGTCAGTACATGTGTACATTAACCAATTTGAAGGGTTAATGGTTAAGATAATGCACATTCCATTGTTGAAGTAGTTTTGTCATGTGGGTGTCCTTACAATAGCACACAATAAACAAAGGTATCTGATCATTCACTTCACCTTGAATTATAGTTGTTTATCGTGCATTAAATAGCAGCACTCTGAAATAAAAGCAAAATATTGCATCACCATGTGTGCATACATTACAAAGTTTATATTTTAGTGACAATGGAGGTCCCCAAGGATTATATGTTTTTCTTGAAACATTATCTCAGGAAAGTTAATGTTAGCCATTATATCAATCAATTTATGGTGTTCTTTGTTACTCCTACAGCAGAACTATACGCAAAGTACAGGTTCCCTTTTATGGTGTCTGAACACAACATTTTGTGTGTTATGTCCCAGCAGATGCTGAATTCCTATACAATACAATTCTCATGCTCAGGGACATGATAAGAGGAACCTCTTGTAATGTAACAATCCAAAACAGTCATGTCAGCCTATCATTCTCTTATAATGGAATTCTCATAGCTACAACCTGTATATTCTTTGGCAAAGTAACTGTGGGATGTATGCACTCTTTAATATCTGTCTGTCTGTTACTCATATATTATACTTGAGATTGTTGTGCTATCTTATTCTAAGATACAGTGTAAAGAGAAGTTCAGTACATAAGATAGGGGATGATTTGGTTGGAAAATCATGTTCTTCTTTTTCAGCTTCTTCTTGTACTCTTTCTTAATCAACAGTAATTTCCATAGAGCAGTAGTAGTCAACTGATGGTATAAAGAAAACCACAGAAGATGTATTCACTAGTTAGGAAGATGGCCTAGAAGTGAATGCTGAGAAAGTTTAAGTATGCATTCATGTTATGGGTCGAATTTAGGGCAAAATCTAAACATAAAGATAGCTAACACTACTGTGTGAAAATGTGGCAGAGTTAAAATTTTTGGGGTTTACACTGACAAGTTAAAATTATATGTATGAAGGAATTAAGAATAGATTAAATAATGGGGAATTCTTGCTACCACCCAATTCAGAATCTTTTGTCATCCCATAAATTGTCTAAAAACTTAAAATTTACAATATACAGAGCTGTAAGTCTGTCTAGTGTTTTACATGGGTGTGAAACTTGGTACCTGACTTAGTGGGAAGAATGTAGACTGTAGGTGTTTGAGGAAAGGGTGTTCAGCGAAAGAGGGAGGAAGTAGCAGAAGGTTGGAGAAATGTGCACATTGAGAAGCTTGATTATTGTCCTGCTTGCCGTATATTATAATTAATATATTAATTAGTACCGGTAAGCATTGGGCCACAGATATAATGGTGGTTAATGTGTCTTGAAAATGTAACTGATGAAAATTTGATGGTTTCTTTAACTTGAAAATTGTCAGTTATGATATACCAATGCGGATTATTTTATGTGTTTCTACAGGTAATAAAGGGAGTAATAACACTAGTAATGCCGGTAGTGGTGGAGTGCCTCCTGCTCCAATGCCAGCACCACGTGTTTTAGTAGCAGCAGTGCCAAAAACAACTGGCACCACAGTAAAACACAGTGGGGCCTGTGATTCTGTGTTAGATGCAGATTCTAGCAGTACCAAGAGTGGTCGCAGGCCTAGTGTTGATACAGTTTCTACATATCTTAGTCATGAATCCAAGGACAGTGAGTTACGAGCTTCACAGGTAATTTGAATATGCTTTAAAGCTGCACCTCCTGCCCTTAACTGTCATGTGCCTCATACAGGATTTGGGGTTCTCTTGGTGGTGACTGTGAAGTTTACCATCTGTAGGATGTGCTTGTTAGAACTTGTTGACATTTTGGAAGAATGTAGTTTCTCCATCCTTAGGGAAGAAGATAGAAACAGGACATTTATCCAGAATGTATGTAGATTTCTGCCAGACCACACCATCTCTTTATCTTAGTCATAGTTGTCCAACTGGTGTACGTAGCACCATCCTGGCTGTTAGGGCTGTTACTCTAATGATTCATTAATCTCACAGTGCAAAATATGGTTTGGAAGGTTGGTTGTTATTCAGCTGATTAAGAAATTAACACTTTTTTTTTATTTTAAGATTCAATCATGTTTACAGAATTGTGACTTTGCATCCTCATCTGAGCCAGTTTTAGCCAGACTAAACCTTTACATCCAGTTTATTTATGATCCACGTTATCAGCATCTTTACGTCTACTGCCTTTGTCTCCCACATTGTCTTTTTTCTTAATGTTTTATGACTGATATTTATATATGCTTTTTTTCGTCTCTTACGATACAGGCATGCTGGCATTGCACATGGTTTAGTCTCTGTAACAGTGTTTGATGATTAGACTGGGGCTTGAAATTTTGTGGAGGTGTGTGTTGTCAGTTAGTGATGAATTTTTATGTCATCATTAGAAGCTACACAGTTGTACTTTCATCATATTCCAGTTTTTGTATGCTAGAAATTCAAACTCCTGGACTGGAACAGCAGTAAACCTACTTTGTGTTATAGGACTAGTTGATATTAAGTTATGAAACACTTATGGTGGTTACCAGGATCACCATGTGGGAGATACCTTTGAAGACACAGGAATTTTGTTTTGGAAGGTTGCCTACTTGCAGTATGTGATGTCAGAGATTATTTTGGTTAAAATCTACTACAGTATACCATTAGAATTATAACTTTGAAACTCTTACATGTATCACAAACATTTTTATTTGTTCACAGTTCCCAATAACTTGTCATACTTCTTGTGTTGTGTCATAATCTCATTAAGATACTGTGCAATAAATATTCAGTCACTTGATTAAAATTTACAATATCTGATTTTCTCACTTGTACATGTTGCAAGCATTACCATTTTGTGTTACTATAGTTTGCATTTTCTTTGCTGTCCAGTATATTTTTGTGAATATTCTCTTCAGTTGTACATATGAATGATAAAAAAACTGACATTAGAAATTTCCAGTGGTTTAATGTGTATTGCGCAGTACCATAACAACGTTAGGAATTTGGGGTGTGTTAGTAATAAATAAGGCTTCCATATATAATCATCTGAATGATGTACAGTTGCATAGTTGTAATTATAAACTCATAATGCATGTATTGTTGATTTATGATGATAATGTGTTAGAAATTTGCATTAAAAGTGTGAAGTACCACTACAACAACGTGCTATAATAGAACTAAATTTTACAGCATTAACAGAACAATGAAGGTGGTTCAGTACGGCTGAAGTTGAATTATAAACATAATGACAAAGCTGTAATAAAAGCAGCTGAAAACATTTACTAACCGTACTTTTGAAACTAGACAGTATGAAAGAAAATAATATCATTTGGTGAGGATTTACAATGGTCTTTGTCTAGGATTGTGATACATGGAATACACTGTTTAATGGTATCTCTGTGTACAGGGTGACTTGTTGGATTGTAGTGGAAGCAGTGAAGATGTGTTTGAGCCACCACCTCGTGGTGGTAACAGTACATCAGGAGGCACAAGGAAACCTATAAGCAAGTGTTACAGCATGACAATGCCACAGCAGTCTGTGTCATGTGGCTCTATTGTGGGAGTTGATGCGGCCAGTGCTGGTATATCACGATTTGTTTTAGTTGTAGCAGCATCAGATATAAACTGTGATTCTCGGTGCCCAATATGCCTCCAAGATATGAATCCAGGTTCTCCCATGGTGGTTGCTCTGACACGTTGCTTACATCAACTTCACTTAGACTGCCTGAATGCCATGTTGTCTAGCCAGCCTGCAACTAACAAGGTAAGTACTGTGAAGGTGAAAGAGAGCTCTTGATGTAATTTGGCACATCTGTATACAATACTTGCCAATTTAAAATTTAAGGATGTTTCTTTCATTTGTGGATACTTAGTGCACAGATGTTTCTGGAATGACAAGGTTGTTGTATTGTTGCAATTTCATTTGATGTGCATTGTTAGCTAACCAAGTGCAAGTACTCCCATTACTTTTTTCTGAAACATCTGCAGGTTGTGTATTGTTTAATGTTAATAGAATAGAATAGGATAGAAAAGTATTTGGGTTCAAGCCCTTGTGGGCCTGATGCACCTAGGCCTTATAACAGTCCCATTGTGACCCACTCTCTGATACTAGGTTAAAGGATCCCTGTTCCTTTACCAGAGTTCCAAATGGCCCCTGTACTTAGATTTGTAACATCCTCAGGGTCCAAAAAGAAGGAACCCAGATATACATGTCTGAGTGAGGCCAAGTCCTCACACTCACACAGAACATGGACTGAGGTTTCCTCCTCAGTACCACACTTCCTATAAGTGGGGTTGCTTCTCAGCCGCATATTGTTTAATGTTAGTGATACAGAATTTAAATTCATTACATGTTTGTATGGCCTTAATTTGGCTATCAGAAGTAATAAGTGAAATTTATTATGGAATAAACTTTCTTGTTATGTTCTTCAAACTGGAAACCTCAAACACAAATGACTATATAAAAATAAGGTTTGAAACACACTGCTGCCAAAAACTTTCTTACTTTGATGTATATGTAAAAACACTTGGGTAGCAGATGGTAAGTGTGAGACCTCCCTGTATTCACCATTGACATTTAAGCATTTGTCCCACAGTGGCACCAAAGCTTGTATTTCGACGTGGAAGAAATCGATTTTAAATGTCTGTAGCCAGAAGGAGACAGCTTGCTTCACAGTAGCATCTGTTGTCAATTGCTTGCCAGGCAGATGTTTTGTAAGAAGCCCAAAGGATGGAATTCACTGGGCAAGAGATGGGACTATAAGCATGGCGGTCAATAACCTCCCAGCCGTAGTACTGCAATAAGTCACAATTCTGGTTAGCAGTATGGGGCCTGGCATTGTCATATAAAATGGTAATGGCCTTGGTGTAACAGCCCAGGCCTTTTACAATAAATGGTCGGCTGTCACCTCTTGAGTGTATTGCAGCAATGCTCAGCAGTTATAGTTTTTAAGTTATACACACCGTGCATTGCATTCATATTAGGTGTTTTATCCAACCAACCCTTTAATGCACAATTCTGTAAGCTAAGTTACACTTGCTGATAGCTACTCCAACACATTTTGGCGTACAAGGCATCATCCTCAGGGAGTCCACCATATAACTGTTCGATCTTGCAGCATGCCAAGTGGGTATAAACACAGTCCAATCAGTTAGGTAGAGTGCAGCTTTGCACCAAACACAGTTTCCAAATAATTCTTGAGAGTCATTTGTAAACAGTTAAAAGCCATAGTCAATAAAATATTTCACTATAATGTGGTGTAAACACTTGTCTAATCATGTGGGTAAAGACATGGTTTTCTGCTGATGTACAGTTGTAAAATTTGCAAAGTCTCTATTGGCAATGGCTGACAGAATAGTTATAAAACACTTCACTTTTCCAATGTCTGAATGTCTTTGGTTGAATATGATAAAACACTTAAAACACTGGCAAAGATACTGTGATGTGACAGCAGGTGTATGTGCAATGCATAGCAATAATATAACTTGTGGCCTTCTGTCCAGTGTGCCGCGGAATACGTATCCAAACTGGATATTGTCACTGAAATTAAAAAATATAAGACTCTGTAGAATGTGTATATTACATGTACAAGAACTGAGTACTTATACACAATCTTGTAAAGCATCTTATGGTATACGGTTGCTTACAGTGAGTGCTTGGAGGCTTATTACATGGCACTCACTGCAAGTAACTGTATACTGTAAGATGTTTTACAAGATAGTGTATAATTACAAACTGGCTCTACACTTTTGTGTAGCTTACTGGTGTGTAACAAGAGTGTCTTTTTCCCCCCCCCCCCCCTTTTTTGTTTTTTTTGTGTTTAATAGATTGGTTTTTTTCCCCCCCCCCCCCTTTATTGTGTTCTTTTACCCATTAAATTAACGTCATCAGCATAAATCATGTCAGTAGGTTCCACTGAATTGGAATTCAGCATTTAGAGCTTGTTTTATTTCTGACATGTTATGGTGGTGATGCTGTGCATGCATACTAGCAGTGATGATAAAGTCTGGTAACGTGGAAAGACAATGATCCATGATTCTGTCTCCAGAGCCTTTACATACAGTGTCCTACATGCATGACAATCTATGGTGAGAAGACTGGCAATCAGCCCCCTGGTACCATGTGCTGGACAACTCTACCTTACTCCTTGCCAGGACATCATGGGACACGTACACTACAAATCACATACAAGTAAGTTTATTTTCTTTTTTACCTTTACTTGATAGATGTCTTGTTGAAATCATAGAAAAGGTATCATTTTTTCTGGCAGGTGTCTGATATTTTTCAGTCCTTCTAATCCAGGAGTGGACATTTATTTTTAATCACAGGATGAATAGTGTTGCGAGAAAAATTATATTTTTAAAACCAGTAATATGATTTTTGCTGACCTAACATAATGTAGAGACTCATCAAAGGATACAGAATTTTGAACCAACTGAAGTAAGCATCAAAACAGGGAAGCTGTCATAGTGTAACATGAAAAAATAAATAAATTGAGTCACTGGCATTGATGAGCCACTTAACCTTTAGAGCTCGTGT
>Ga0123352_10020155_pt1 | contig 10626 bp, 6 predicted proteins | sample TergutLab28metaG_FD_89700 | JGI IMG/M metagenome (GOLD analysis project Ga0123352, IMG submission 89700) | Labiotermes labralis P1 segment gut microbial communities from Petit-Saut dam, French Guiana - Lab288 P1 | ecosystem: Host-associated > Arthropoda: Insects > Digestive system > Gut ... | reverse complement strand
GATACTGTACCAACAGTGTGATACTGTACCAACAGTGTGGTACTGTACCAACAGTGTGATACTGTACCAACAGTGTGATACTGTACCAACAACGGTCTGATACAAAAGTTAAATACGACAATTGATCAAGCAAACCAGGGCTGCCCCTAAACATCGCTGCGGGGTCTTGGTGTGCAGGCATGCAACACCCCTATAGGCCGTACGACCTGAACAGAGCCTCAGTACCTGTACAAAGTTGCACTTTACCTTTAACTTTTACACTTCAATATATGTTCTGAAATCCTCTCATTTAATTAAGACATTTCGTTCTAGCAGCAATGTGCATAGCTATATCTTCGATTTATGTTCCAGTATTGCGGACGATCGCTAAATTCTATGTGCTGATTTTGTTTCTGATATTCATGGTACGTCGACACAGTACAAGACAAAATCGCAACAAAAAAAAACAAAAACAAAAGAACTAATAAATCCTTTAGAAATGTGTCAATGTTCGGTCACTTGATAACTGCTAAAATCAAATCACTCAGTTGAAACGGACAGCAAAATAAATTCGTGAAACTTGTGTTTTCAGGTCTTTGTTTGAAGTCATGAATATCAAGTTTTGGTACCCGAGTTCTAAATTTAAAATTTTGGTGCGCCTTTTGTGTGAAATATGAATACTTTACGAACTAAAAAGGAAACATATAACACACACAGAATTTTGTGGAGAAAAAGAGACTTTGCAAGGGTCTAAAATTTAAGTAGATAATTTATTTACTGAATATATTAAATATGGACTTAGGAGTAACTAGCATGTTGAATATAGTGCGGATGGTGGCTAAAGATTAAAAGGTACAGAAGTGTGACTTTGCTTGTCGTTTTGGGTGGGTGTAAACTTGATCGTGGTCTGTCACGTTAGCAGGACTCATAGGCTGAAGGAATTCGTTCATCAGGTCCTGAGTTCCACCGATTCTCAAAAAAAAAAAATCGACAGAAGCTCTGGCGGTGCTGCAGGTACACCGCGCCTTGGGCTTTGGACTTTTTCCTTGGTATTTTTTCAGGGTGCCACCATTAACACCCCTATCCAGAATCTCCATTGCTTCTGCACTATATTGGTTGGACGTGGGAGGGTCAGCCAATTACTTGAAGTAGGAATTATAATTAAATTTTCTAAAATTGTAGAACACTGTTTTAATTAATGATTACTAGCGTTGAAGGAGATTTGCAACCCTACACATGTGTAGATGTGTGAAGGAATGTTACGACGGATGCAGCGGAGTCGCTTGACGTAATATGATGTTTGTTCGTTTAGTGTAAGGTCAGGAATAAATTAATTATAATTTAATTTTCGAAAATTACTTTTGAAAATTTTATATTAGCTTTTTGCATGAGTTAAATAGAGTTTCACGTGCTTGTGGAATACATTTCATTGCTATTCACTTAAGTATAAAAAAGGATTATTTATATACAAATGTTTTATTATAAATTTCTGATTTTTCAATATTCCACGCGAGTGTTATGTGCAGACGAAGTTTGAAGGCGGATGTCACTTTACGTAAAAAGATGTTTTGTAAAACATAGCGTGTGCATGGCAATAACACTTACGTAGATTTTCTTGTGACAGGATTGCGAAAAATGAATATTTGTCTATATGTATGAAAGCACAGCCCGGCGTTTACACCATGTTTTTAGAGAGGGCTTGCTGTGAATACTATATGAGAGGCGTTCAACGACGAAACTTCATTTATATCAACCAGTTTTAATCGGTAAGTGCATTTTTACTTTCTTAATGTGTCTTTCACGAGTTTGAATGTAGAGGTGAGGATAGTTCTAGGCATTTTAAAAAAAAGTGAATTTTCATTATATTTTAGGTTACATTATTTACACATTTTAATCCTCATGTTTTTTCTCTCCACAGTCTCTGCGATTACACATGTCTTCTTTTCAAATAGGGCTTGCTGTGAAGACTACACGACGTTCGCGGCTTACAACATCAACCAGTGCACAGTCGGTAAGTGCATTGTTTGCTTTGTTACTTGTCATGCATAAGTTTCAATGGAGTATGTGAAGATAGTGCTAGGCTTTAAAAAACAGTCAAAATGAATCCAATTTTAGGTTACATATCTATCCTCTTGTTTCTGCTCTCCCGCTGTCTCTCACATTCGCGAATGAATGTACGCCCTTTAATGTACCTAATATAGTATACGCAAAACGGAAATCGTTTGGCATGTTCCATAAAAGTATCGTCTGTGTGCAACTAGTGTTTCAATCCGCCGCCACAGTGGAAGCACATTGTCTGATCACTCCAACATCTAATCCGGTTTCAATATGATGAAATGATTGAATAGACCCAAATCATAGCTAGCAATTTTTTTATTATTCAAAATTGTATGTAGTTCCCTACCGGTGTAGTAAACCCCTGCCGAACTTCAAGTTTCGTGTGCGGGTTTCATGCCATGTGGCCAGTTGTTGATGACGAAAGACCATCATCGTGCTTCTTTTTTACTGTAGGATGTATATATCGCTCCGTCCCAACAACTCATTGCACGATTCATCACAAAACGTTCTGATAATGGGAGAATGGGTGACGCGGTCCTGATACCAGCGGAATTCTCGGGATTAGAATTTGGCCTGTCCTCCATCTTCGGTGGCCCGATATCGGCAGAACGTTTAAATTGAGAATTTGATTTGTGCTCCATGATATTTCTAACCAGAAATGAATGACATATAATTTGAAGTCCTTCCTATATTTTCTGGAATATGGATGGGAAAAAAGAAAAACACTAATATATCTGATCGAAATAAGTTTATTGTATCGAAAAACAAATACAGAAAAAAATATCGTAAAATATTATTTTGATTTCTTCAAATAGTTGAGGAACAGAATGCTCTTACTGGCATCAGGAGCAGTTCTATATATGTTATTGAACTTAAAGCAGCTGTTACGCATGACAAAATGTCGGGCAAAGCAAGAGTATAAAAATAATTTCCTTTTGAACCATGTGAAACAGTTTTAAGGGATACTGCAAGTCAACGAGTTTTAAGCTGATGTATTGTTTATTGAGATACAATATGACAAACCTGTGGCTTCCTGTTGCTGTTAGTCTAAAATCGCCATCTTCGCATCTGTGCTGTTCGTTGCCACACACAGACGTTCACAATCTGTGCAGAATTTCCGCCATCGTCTTGATACATTGACCAGTGAGGACGAGGTAGGTCAGCTTATTTTCTACGGCTGCGTTTTGCACGAAAGTTTGGTAGTCTCAAGTAGGGTATAACCCGACGGAGACATATTTCGTCCTGTCCTCATCGATGACAAAGACGCGTAGTAGTAGTAGAACCCCCTTGGGATCGAATGCCGGATTGACGGCTTCGACGTAGAAGTTACAGATGTCATGTTCTGGCGCACTGACGACGAGTTTCGGCGTTTCAGTAGTGTCGCGACGCGTCTATCGGACATCATAGAGTAGAGTGACCGGCAGCCAACTGTTCGTTGGGTTTTTTATGTTGCTGAAACAAATTTGGCAGTATGACGTGTCATTTCCTTAGGGCACTTGACATAAGATTTTGTCTGAAGGTGATACATCAAACAATCGTAAAGGGAATGCGCGTTCTTTATTTGCGCGACTGACGTTATAAAATCCGTGACAAGACAGGCTGCAGCTGTCTTTAGTTTTGAGGTCACTAGGTGAAGTACAACTGAAGTCTTGCAGACTGAGAATCAGGTGCCCCAATCATTTGGAGAGAAATTTGCATTTTGAAGTTCCATAGCTGTACAGATGGGCGAATCCCGACATCGCCTCGCCTACGACTGTGAATAATTTATGATATGCTGTGTGACTGTCATCGAAATCGAGTCCGTTTTTTTCTGAGCAGTGAGGCATCATTACGTACGGGCTTTCAAAATGAAATGTCTGGATTACGTCGGCAGCGACCAGAGAAATTTCATTGACGACGATTTCATTCTGGCTCCCCATAAAATATTCGTAATCTATGACAACCGCCTTATCATTCGACATTAGATTTTAAAATGATGAATTTACGATTAATGACCTACCTTGTATAGGAAAATGGAACTGCTTTGAGCCCGCGAGATTCTCTGCGTAGCGGTCCGAACTCCGATGCGAAGACCTGATCGAGCTGTCGATCTGCGTTGTCAGCATTAAAGAGTCCGACAAATTTTTCGGGTGTACCCGCGGTCCGTTTAGAGGGCGAATAGACAGCAATATTTGCCACAGACGTTACTAGTCAGGCCCTGCAGTTACGTGTTGTTATAATCCCAGACGGTTCAGTTGCGTCTTAAAAATTTATTGTAAAAATAAGCGGTAGAATGCCGTACGAATCGAAGAAGGGACTGGAGGACGTAGGTTCGAAATGTGTAGCTAGCCAGTGGGAAACACTCTGTGTATGAGGATCGTGGTTAATTCAGATGGTGAAATTGTGTGTGATAGAGTGTGGTTGGAGATGAGAGGGAAAAACTCCCAAAAAATATTTCAAATAGAACACACTGTCTGCATCGTGTCCATTTCTTTTTGGAAGTCTGTTGAGACATTTCACGAATAATCGATGCGAACGGAATTATCAAATTCCAGATAAACTATTAATGTGTTGGATTCGGGTAATGGCTTGCTGAATTTTAACTCTATTCTGATATTGCCATTATCTGGGTGTAATATATGTCCTTCTGACACGCCTCTGTCCAGTGTCAAGTCAAAGAGTAACATGAAATAGCCGTTTATATAGATATCGTGGGTTATTTGGAATCCCGAGTTCGAGTAGTGTATGCCTGATGCTTCGAAGAGGGTCCTGTAACCCATGGCGGACTTTTTCCCGTGATCCATGCCCAAAGACAAACCTTCACTACGTATCTGTTTCTCCTTCACATTCAGTGCAAAATAACTGAGATCATAATACGGAAAAAACACGCGTTTGTATTTACGGAGCCGAGAAAGCCCATGTTTAGAAGGCGCTTAGGAATTGGTCCCAACACGGCGTTATCTATGGACAGGGATTGCGATTGGCTAGAAAATGTGAAAGTCTTGGGTTCAACTCTCGTAAATTCATAACTTGTAAGAACGCCTTTGCTCAGAGCAGTATTGAGTGCCAACAGAATCGAAGGATTCGGTCTGATGGGTTGAATAATAGCTCCGCGTCGAGAAATTTGAAGATAGTCTTTGATTCCGCATCTTTATTCACTAAGTAGAAACGTGACTTGGCTTTCGTGAATTTAATCTCTAGGCGAAAGGCGGGGAGTAAATATCGTGGTATATTACAGATGTTGCAATTCATTCGGCCATAGAGTTGGACCTATTTGCTCTGCTGAATTCGGTTCCATCGGGTGATGTATCCTTTGTTCTTTTACATAGGCGGCTGTGGGGTGACAGGGCAATAGATCACCATCATCCAGATACCAGAACGAGTTTGTGATCTGAGAAGCGGCATCATCAATGCCGGAGGTCAGAATGGTCTCGAAAAAAGGATGATGATTGTAAAGATCGGTGGTTTGCGTTATTGTCACGTCCTTCCGAGCGACACTACACTGACTGAGAGCAAATGCTGGAAGCTATTCATCAATGCCTTGAAATGTGTTCCATCCAAGTACTTCCCTACGCTATGTTTAATTTACCTCGAGTATAGAGATGTATTTTGTGTATACGTACATGTCATTATTGGCGTATAAGGGTATTCCAGGAGGAATGTGCCAGACTTCGGGAGAGTGTTCCTTATGTTAAAGTATACCGATATAACCCAAAACACCTATATCCAAAGTTGAACTGTTCCGGAGATACAGGCCAGAGAAGTTTGAAACTTTGACAGCTGTTACAACTTAGTGATTACCAAATACATATTAAAACTGGCAGGAATATGTGGTTTCTGTAATGTTAATATCTGTACTTAACATGTAATTAAAGTATGAGTGACATAAAGCCATTAAATTGAACTACATAAACACCCGCATTAACGCCGGAGTCGTCCCTAGGGCTCCAAGCACTTTACATGGCGCTTCCAACTCCCGTGCAAGCAACTATACGTCACGCAGGCACGATTAACACTGAATTCCACTCTCAAGGTCATCAACGCTCTCGAGTGACATAACAGCTGTGCAGGTTGCAGTATTTGGAACCGCAAGAATCCCCCACTTTTCTCTGGCCATTATCTCCGTAATCGTTCAACTTTGGATATAGGTGTTTTGGGTTATATCAGTATACTTTAACATAAGGAACACTCTCCCGAAGTCTGGCACATTCATCCTGGGTCCCCTGTATTAGAAACTCTAAATCACTATGGGCCACATGTGGTATGAGCTTGTAGGTTACCTCAATCTTCTAGAGGACAGACTACTGTACGGACCTAGGTGCAAAAATATCGAACTCGGAATTCACGGACACAGTTTCTGTAGACATGGCCGGTCAGCGATGATGTCTATTAGGAAAATATGTCTCTTTTTGAAAGCTTGGTTTTTTATTACCTTTTCGTTTGACGATTCATCCCTCTCTTTTATTTTTGCGACAACGTCCTCGTAACTTCCTGATTAAATTTGTGTCCATTCAGTCACGTGTTTCTATACGATATCCCGAGTTCTTAGTCCGGTGATTTGTTTTCGGCAATGTCTGTTAAAATTTTACCTCCAGTGCGTAAGGTCTCCCAACCTAGAGTTCTGGTACTGGTCCAAGTTCTAACTACACAATATAAAGCGCCTAAACCTGCCGATTCAATGGCCCCGTTGAAGAAAGGGTGGAGTTGCGTAGATGGTTCATTCCCATGACGCCACCGCGACCTGCTTGTTGAAGGTAGTACCGCACGTGGGGATCCATAATTATAAATGTATGATGGAGATAATAACGATGAGTTTTATAGCGTACCACCATACCAGAATCCGTCGAAAGTATAGAACTCACTTTACGTGCTCCGTGCCTTCTCTGAAGGGCACACGTTTTCCCTCCAGTGGCAAAATCTCAATCCGAATGTCTTTAATTTTCCGTTGTTTTATCGGTAACAATAAAGTTCGTTAGAGATGCGTTGATATTATGAGGATGGGGAAATGAAGGTTCTTAAACAGCGGACATAATTGTTACCCAAAAATTGTGGGATATCAAATTACAATAGATTAGAGCGTTGATATCCCCTATAACCATGACAGGTATAAATGTACATGTGTTAGGCAGGGGACATGAAAATTCACAAACCCCCACCTCCCCATTGTCGGCCGAACCAAAGTCTATCGGTTGTGCTAAATGGACTGTGAAAGCAGCGAGCGTATTATTTTTTAAGTGTTTCGGTGAGGCATTGCTGAACAACGTGACGTAAATTATTTTGGAACACTGGTCATGTCTTAAATATTCTCCACGCTAGATGCCGGGATCCACGAATCAAATTCATGTGTATAAACTCGCCACTTTACGAAATATTCTAAATGTGGCGTCAGAGCCGCTTGTCCAATATTTTATCCATTTTATAAACGGTACATTTTGTGACGCGAACTGGAATCAGTTCTTCCTGATAGAACTGGACATTTATCAGTGTTTTATTTAAATCTTCCAACATGTAGATGGGTCGCGGGGTCTTATTTATTAAATTTGTAATCTGAAGTACTTCCACGCTGAAATTCTGCTCAGCGTTTTTCGCAAACTTCATTCCTTGTTTACTAATACACAAATTTTTCCGTACTCGAAATTTTGCTCTTACTGCACGAACGTGACGACTCTAATTATTAATCCTCTTCCAAATCACGAGAATATCAGAATCCGTTACCTTTGATGGCGCCATGCCAGTTTCATAGTAAACTGTATCTGTTTAAGCTTTGACAAATTTTGGGAGAACGTCGATATATATGTACGAAATTTTATAGGTAAAGTATTTGTAGAACTTATCGTCGGTCGTTCGATGTGCCCTTTATATGACGGAGCATTTCACGTCGGGATATTTGCATACCTGAAACTGAATGTCCTCATGTTTCAACATGTATTGAAAGTGTTTATTTTAAAACTCTTTACCCTTATCTGTTCGCACCCTAATAGCACGGCATCTTCCATAATATTTCGTGTCCTTAAAGATCGACTGAAATGCTGAGCTACAGCGGTACCGGTCTTGGAATTTAGATGTACCAAGTGTAGAATTTTGGAAAAGACATCGATAACGAATAATATATATTTGTAATTATCGTTGAATTTACTGAGGCCTTGAACATTCTCTAGGTCATATTCCCTAAAATCCACCACGTTATTTACTGAGTACGGACTGCGAGGAAAACGCTTTCTCACCGGTCTGTGAAGTGTATAAACATCTTGTTTCTCTAGCCAGTCTCGGATATCACCAGGCTTTATCTTGGCTTGTTTTACAAATGCCTAAAATTTCTCCAATTTCGACCAAGCCCACGACTTAGTGGGATCATAGTACAGTTTGCTGGTAATGTTAGTTTGCCACCCACTGTTCCCGTAACGCACCTTCTATTCCGTGACCCTTAGTCTGAGGAAATAGCTTGGAGATAATATTTTTGAACATAGATCCGCTAGATGTCTGAATGTTACCCCCGGGTTCGTATCCTTCCCATTCAGCGTTAGTCATCTCAAAATGCTCTTATATTTTTCGAATTATTTCCCTGATTACGGCCTTATTCATTTCTTTGCGATATAAAATCTCCCATAATCCTCTAGTACCCTTAAATTGCTTTCCCTTAATAGTAATGTTACTAAAGTCATCGAAAGATAAGGTAGAATTACCAATCATAAACGTGCTATCTTCCGTTCGAATACCGTATTGCTTATCGAGAAAGAGCCTGTTATAAAGTTATGGGGTCATGTATGGCCTAGCTATTTCGCCGAAATGCATCCTCCTGAAACATTTTACCTCTTCTTCAAGGTCAATTTCATTATCTTCTTCATCATCACTTTCTTTTATTTCGACAGGAATTTGACCGATCGTACTACATTTTCAAAACAGACAGACTGTTTCCACCCATTGTAGGAACGGGAACATGGTTGGTGGAATTCATTCTTAACATTTTTGAAAGTAGAAATTTTATCGAATTACTACTTTCCAAATTATGTATGTTGCGATTATGTCGTTTGGTTTGTGGGACATTCCCAGCATTCACGGCTGGAATGATAGTTTCGTACAACATAATCACTTTATACTTAGCAATAACCGACTCCACCATGTTGGACAATATTTTAGGAAGAAATGGGAGGGAAGCAAATTTTAAATCGATTCTTTCGTATTTTCATTCAAAGAAGATTTTTGGGTTTGTGTTATTACTTATTAATGTATTTCATTACCTTTCCAAATTGTACCATTTGGTAATATAAAAGAAAGTGGACCACAATCAAATCTAAATTTGGTAGAATTTGTTTGGAATTTTTCTACTTCAATAAAATTTAAAATGCATGCTGTTGCAGCTGTACCATTTCATAAGGATACCTCTTCTCGTATTCTGTATGTAACAAATCACCGAGCCTCGAGGGATGGTTGGATGATACAGTCAATATGTTCCAATTGCAGAAATGCCTTTAAAATGAATATAAAAAATTTGATTTCTAACTGTAACTTTTCTGAAAAGTGTACAGGTAACTTATGTCTGCGTTAACCACCATCACTCAGAAGATTGGCGTCGCATTTTGTATTTCATTTTAAGTAAAACATCGATTTTTTTTCGTTAACCCATGAAGTCACCTATGATCAATACGAAAATGCAAACAAATAAAAAAAGTTCCTCTTGAAAATCCGATTCCAAATACGTTTCCAAAATTGATATTCAAATTTATACAAGAAATAAACAGAGATGAAAGGTTGCATATAGATTGCGCACGTGAGAACTACAGGAATAATCTAATGTGGTGTACATATACATTAAAAATATTTTCTTCGCAATTACAACTTATTGAATTGTGGTGTGGTCATTGCAACACAGGTTTGTTTCTTGGTCCATCAAGTGTCTGCCAGAATAAGGATTTTAGTTAAATTAAATTTAGTTACTAAACTTTAATTTCAAAGTTAATTCTATACCTTGGAAAAGAGACCATGACAACCGAAGATAACCAAATTCATTCTTTGAAACTAATTGAAAAAGCACGTGGCGAGTCAACTAGTAATTAACTTCAAATCGTAAAACTGACAGGACACGCTCTGACCCTACACCATACATCATTATACCATGCACCATTACACCATACAACATTATACTATGCTACATTACACCATAAACCACCACACCATGATCCATTAAACCGTACACAAATATACCACGTTGCATTACACCATACAACATCATACCATTCTGCATTACACATTACACCACTATACCATGCTCCGTTACACCATACACCATTATACCATGCTCCATTACACCATACACCATTATACCATGCTCCAATACACCATACACAATTATACCATGCTCCATTACACCATACACCATCATACCATGCTCCATTACACCATACACCATTATACCATGCTCCATTACACCATACACCATTATACCATGCTCCAATACACCATACACAATTATACCATGCTCCATTACACCATACACCATCATACCATGTTCCATTACACCATACACCATTATACCATGCTCCATTACACCATACACCATTATACCATGCTCCAATACACCATACACAATTATACCATGCTCCATTACACCAT
>Ga0123352_10020154_pt1 | contig 10626 bp, 5 predicted proteins | sample TergutLab28metaG_FD_89700 | JGI IMG/M metagenome (GOLD analysis project Ga0123352, IMG submission 89700) | Labiotermes labralis P1 segment gut microbial communities from Petit-Saut dam, French Guiana - Lab288 P1 | ecosystem: Host-associated > Arthropoda: Insects > Digestive system > Gut ... | reverse complement strand
CACTAACCAGTCGTCAGCTCCTGATGATGGGCACATAGTTGCCCGAAACATGTTGAGCAACTTATAAAGGAGAAAATAAAGCATTACACAAAAGTGACATCTAGTTGGTTTGTTATCCACACTTAGTGACTATTAGTTGGTATACTGACTATAATATTAAACACCTCCATGATATAAGACTTGTCTCTAAGCAGTGTGCAGCACACCTGTAATTTCAAAACCTGATGATGATACTGTGTTGTACTGACAAAGAACCACTGCTGAATGCTATCCCTCTTGCAGTTCTATATAATCCTCATCCCCACAACCCCGACAATCCACATATTCTATACCAAATCATCCACCTACATCTTGGTTTCATGTCACCTCTTTGTACAAGAGGTAAAGGGAGAGGCACACACAGTAAACCTCATCCTTTTCCGGGTTCAACTATTAGCAACAATACAGTTCTGGTACATGAATAATGGTGGCGTCACCACGGCCATATCAACAGTGCAGAAAATTCCACTACCAAATGGGTTATGTTAATATAAGAAGTTTTGGTTTCCCTTTCTCCAATGTGTTGACAGTCACAAATAATCACCACAAACCACAGTATGTGAAATCCAGTAACCTTTCCTACTATGGTGGGCATTCACCATCATATTCACATCATTTATCAATAACTTATTACTTGTATGTAAAAATATAAAATTATGAGACAAATGGCATCTGGTGAGAAATAAAACAGAGATTATGTAGCATATCTTAAAAATGCAGTATATCACCTTGTTGCCTACATGTCTAAAATAAAATTATAGGAGTGTATTCCACTGTGAGTCCCCGTGTGAACATGGGTCTTTCGAAGGTTATTCAACCATCTTTCCAAGAGGCATTTCAACCACACCACATATATCCATCCCCCTTAGATTTTAACCAAAACCACAATGAATTCTGCATGTTCACAGCACACAGGGACACTAGTACTATGGTATGAGAGGATCAGACATGCGTGGACCCCAAGTCTCAGATGGCCCTTTTCTACTTGCACACACCCCAAAATTTTAAAGTAAATACAATTCCTTTAGTGTCTTTGTTGTGTTTTTCACAATGTCAATTCTTAAACACAGTTATTTATCTGTTATGAACTAATGAATTATAAGGTGTACTGTACCTAATAATATTAATGGAATACACACACATCTCTGCATTGTCAAGTAGATATGACTTTTAAAAACACAAGTAATCGTTGGTCTGGACATTGTACATTATCTCACTTTGGGTAAAACATATTGCAGAAACTGGATGCCTCTCCATCATCAGACATAAACAGAAGCCCACTTAGCTGAGTTCATAAAATGGCCAGTGTCCAACGGATGCGTCATTTTAATACTACACCCTTGGCACAGCCCCAAATTTCTGTATTTAAACTAGTGACACCAGACATGCGAGTTATTCTGGTATGTTTACGATTGCCACTGAAATGGCTAAGAGGGCATGAGGTACAATCACACAAGTGACCTGAGCACATATGACAAACTTGGGACTCCAGAAACATGGCTCTACTACAGGCAGTATTTGATCATCATCATCTCCCAAACAGCCAAGTGGCACTATAACTTATGCCTCACCTCTGCAAGTTCCAGACATTTTCCCCACTCTGTCAGAGTAATACGATGGTTGTCATCCACATCACAAGAATCAAGGAAGGGCGCAATGCAATGTTCCAGTGCCATCAGTGGTGCTCTGATCGGGAACAGCTCATGACGTGACACTGAACTGGAGGAGGAACATAATACAAGAAATAAAGACATAAAATATACAGCATTCTCTTGTTCCAAATAGTGGCAAATAAACAAAAAGGTCTCTGAATGACTTGTAACAGCTACTTCCCCTCATATGTTTAAATCTATACATAGAACAAGTGAAAGTGTGAGCTAAGTAAATAATTTATCAGTAACCAGTCCTATGCATTCATGTACATCACTGCACAAGATAGTACGTACAAGGTAAAAAGGCTTACTGTCACTGGATATATCATTTCGTAACTGTAATAATCGTAGAGGTGTTTTAGAAGTAAAGATGTTCATAAAATGAAACCAAACATTCTAGTACCTAAAACATCACCACACCACAACACTTTCTGCAAAATTTTAAAAAAACCCACATTTTCAGATTGAAAAATACAGAAAATACTACAATTTGTAAATTGTAAGTCCCCAGTACAATAAATTACAGCAAGATAACAAATACATAACTACAACATGCAATTTCCACAACACAGAACAGGAAGCATGACACAGTGTTGTGAAGCCTCCTTTTTATCTGGTACATGCTGGGGATAGAATCGTATGCTTCAAAATGGCCATTCTGACTGCAGGTTTGTAGTAACTGTCAATTTCCTTGAGAATATTCTTTGATAGTGATATTATTCATTTGCTCCTTTGAAAGGAATTTAACAGAAAAAAAAATTACAATACTTCTACAACATACAGAGCACTACAATAGCAACATCTTATTTAAATAGCCCAAATAATGTGCACTGATTTCATCACACACTACTATCTTCAACAGAATAGGAGAAAGGTTAATGTGTGCCAACCTCTTCAGGGTCCATTCCAATTCATTATTCATATATGCATTATCCTATATGACCTCAGCAGCTAACAAAGTGTTGTTAAACAAACCAAGAAACAACCATGCCCAACAGAAACCAGATTTAGGTCAAGTAGTTGTACTGTTATTCCTTACTTATCATGTGGATGACCATCCAAGTCACACCATTTCCAGACAGCAGCATTGCTCCAACGCCTCGTCAAATTGCTCTCAGCTTCACGTTCCATCTGCAGGTAGTAAGGTGTAAGCTCCTGGCGATCAGCAAGGTCACGCATGATGTTGAACAGCCAATCCCTCATTCTGCGTGGAAAATCTGCCATCTGATCTGCAGTACACTCCTATTAAAAACAAAATGACTTCTAGTGAACACATACACTGCTGCAGAAGTCTGGGGTTAGGCAGGTTTGAAAGTGTAACCTATGTTAGTCTAGTCTCAGTACATGTTGGGAACTGTAGTTAAGCAGACACTAGGAAATATGGAACAGTCAAGTCAGGCAAGCTAGAGAGAAAGAAAACATACAGCACAAATTTTTTCAGATTTTTTTTTTTTTGCGTTGTTAGCTTTGATATGTTTTTCAGTCTATGATTATGTTTAGACTGTAGTAAATTACATCCATAAAATTCTGAAAAGGTATAGACATGCAACATAACAGAAGGGGATGGGACATAACACTATCATTTCCAGTTAAAATTAATAGCAAACATGAACCAGGGAAGGAACAGAACACCCAACACTTCCAGTTAATGCAAAAAGCAAATAGCAGAACAGACAAAATAACAATATTTCCAGTTAACATACACCCCAAATCAGACTTGTTTTCACATCATAACCAGGGGATAGTCCAGTCTAAGGCAAGTTAGATTTCGCATTTAATTAGACAAGGAGAAATCTGGCAAGGTAATGAATGTGCAAACTGTATCAGTGAATGAATTAGCTGCACACTAATAACAGAAAACACAAATATATTCTGGAAGCTGTAATATGCATACTATTACATTACTATTCCAAATTTTCTTTGTTGATGTAATGCACCTGAGTGACTAATGACCACTAATGATGATGATTTATTTCTCACATTCCATTCTGTATCAACTTCCTATCAATCACCAGTGTCTGAACTTACTGCCTATTTCAAATACATCCAAATAGCTTAGACCCAAATCTCCATAAGCAGACATTCATGTCTGTCCACATAAATTATGCACGTAATTTCATGCATGTGTCTCCTTCGTACTGGACATTACTTGCACATACTGACTGCCACTCAAACCTAGGAAGAAGTTATGACATATGACTAAAGTGCCATTAAAGCTGCTGATAACAACTTACTTACTTACTCACTCCATGGTGCAGAGTCCTTCTTGAGAAGCTAACTGGTTTGCAGTTAGTCAAGAAATTCCCCGCATTTCACAGAACCCGAAGGTTCATTACCGCACTCACATGCGTCCGCCAACTGTCTCTATCCTGGACCAGCCCAATCCAGTCCACATACCCACATCCCACCTCCTGGAGATCCGTCCTAATATTATCCACCCATCTACGCCTAGGTCTCCCCTTTGGTCTCTTTCCCTCCGGTTTCCCCACCAAGACCCTATACACCCCCATCTCCTCACCCATACGTGCCACATGCCCAGCCCATCTCATTCTTCTCGATTTTATCACCCGCACTTTATTGGGTTAGCAGTACAAATCATTTAGCTCCTCGTTACGCAATCCCTTCCATTCCCCCATTACCTCGTCCCTCCTAGGTCCAAATATTCTCCTCAACACCCTCAGCTTCCTTTCCTCCCGCAAAGTGCAAGGTACATAAAAAACAAATTTGGGGATGAAAACGGTGCCATCATTATCTTTACCAAATATAAGCCTCTGAATTTTTGGAGCCCGTGTCGTGCTTTACGTGGTTAGGGCTCGGCTCCTATACCCGGAGGGTCGGGTTCTATCCCAAGCCAGTGTATGTGGAATTTGTGGTGGATAAACTGGGATTACGCATGATTTTTCTACGATTACTTCAATTTTCCCACGTCAATATCATTCCACTACTGCCCCATATCTCCTCATTCATTCATCACCGTAGCCACATAATCTCAACCGATTCGTAGCGTCCTTCTATTCCTATCTTGAACTGAGTGCACATAACTTGGACCGTTCAACCGCACTGCATCAATTGCAAAAATTAAATCTAAGCAACAGAGGGCAGAATTAATTCTCGGCAGATGGTATTGAAAGGAGAACATGTCAGGAAACTTTGGATAGGAGATTCACGTGCCTTCTCAAGCTACTAAGACAATTTTTCCTGCAGAAAGGTGGACAGAGAGGCAGAGGGTACTTTTATTTGACGAGGCTGGCAAATGCTAAGTTTTACAGGCTATAGTGTCCGTGATATATGAATAAAGTGTGAGTAAAGCGCATTGGCGGAATAATAACAACAACGGAAAGTCGAATTACTCGGATTAAAAATCCCAAATCTCTCTTCATCATTTTTTTCAAGCAGCTAAGCACAAAAAAAAACAGGCAAAGACACAGTCAGAATTGTTGACCGATATGCCATGAACCGAACCCAGTACCCCATTCTCCTAACATCAAGCCCGACTGCTAACAGAACCAAGACATATGATTTCGATTTTTTTGTCTTCAGTTATGATACAAACAATTCATATTTCTATAAGGTGAGGTAAATTCAGTCAAAAACACAACTATAAATATATGGCTAAATGATGGTGTTTATTAGCAATGGAAAAAAAACTACATGTTTCGGCCTAAAGCGGCCATCTTCAGGTTTTGACAAATTTCTTGCTAAAAGAGTTTTATATAATATGCCTAAACCACGTGGTGATGTTGAGATATCATCATCATCATCTTACGTGCTTTTGTTAAGCTGAATTTGGTGGGATGTCTGTTGGGTCAATGAATTTGTAGGTAGCTGGGTGTGGGTCTTACCGGTTGGGTAGGTGTAGGGTTGGGAGGAAACTGTGATTGCAGGTGTGGTATCTTATATGCTCTTATGTTGGTGGAGGGGGGAGTGGTTTTTACGGGATTGGTTAGTCTGACATCTTCTCCTTACTCTTGCCAAGATGGCCGCTTTAGGCCGAAACATGTAGTTTTTTTTCCATTGCTAATAAACACCATCATTTAGCCATATATTTATAGATGTGTTTTTAACTGAATTTAACCCACCTTATACTTTAAAAACACAACGTGGGTGGCACACCTCAGAATTCATATTTCAATGTACTCCGACACCACTACATTCCACAGAGTCCCTGCCAAGGCTCGGACATTTATCGTATCGTAGGATGACGATCTTTTCTCTGTCGTGCTGATGTCAGTGTGTGTCCCGTGCCGTCAGCTCTCGTGACACGACTCTTACCACCTCGCGATCATTTTTAATTTTTTTTTAAGCGACTCTCGAAATGGATGATAGACAATAGGCCATTAAATCTCCTAATATAAACAGAGTCACTGTGGGTTTTAAGTTTCGCTACATAAATTTACTTTCCGACCTAAACTCTTGTTTTTTACAGGAAGAATAAGAGTCATTTGTACTGTGCGGACAGTCGTCTTAAATAAATGCAGTCCGTCGTCGAGAAGGTTAAGCGAGGTTCAAGCACACACAATGCTCATTGTTCTGAGATTGTATGAATCAGTCGTCTGATACGATTATAAACAGTTACATGACACCTTTTCATGCGCGATTAGTTCCAAACAGTACAACAATGTAAGCAGCCGACAAGATGCAACAAATTCGTTTATAGATCCTTTTATTGATCTATTTAAATCAGCTCTGAAAATTTCGAGCGATTAACTCGCCCATCCTCATGAGCACTTTTTGACTGTATATACAGCTTTTGGTGCAATGCTTTGTACCAAAAGCTGTATATGGGCGAGTCTGTCACTCGAAACATTCAGCGCTGATTTAAATAGATCAATAAACGAATTTTTTTGCATCTTGTTGGTTGCTTATATTCTTGTTCTAATGATGCACGGTCTCCCAAATATCAAGTCTAAACGGTATCTCAGAATTTACGTGTCAGGTTGCGTAAATTTATTGCGTGGGTGCAACAAGGAAAATGCGGAATTGTTAAGCTGAATAATGTGACTTCAACTGATCACAACAATATGAATCGCCTTCAAGCGACTGCTGTATTTTCTCATTTCCCTTCCTCCGTCTTTTGTCTTCTTCATTTCACGAGAATCGATTGGTTGGAAGTTTCTCGCGTGCCGGCATAACTGGCAGCTCACACGACATTAAATAGTGTCGACGGCAGGAATCGGTTTCAAAACACAGAACTACTTTGATGCGCATCTGAACTTTTCCTTTCAAAACGGCACTAACACGCCAAGTTTCTCGCATTGAACAATCAAATACACATGTCACTTCTTCGCGTTCCATTACAGTTCCTTTCTCGCTAATTTAATATTTTGGAAAAAAGTACTTCAAATTTTTGGAATTTTAAAAAAAGAAAAATTCTCCTAAATTCTTTAAACCAAGCACATGAAAGTACGTAAGCATCTGTTTCCCAATTCTGTTTCAAGTATAACCTACACAAAAAAGGTAAAAGTAAAGCATTCCCGTTACAAGAGAGAACTCTAAATACGTACGAATGTAGGAGGATAATATTAGAGGTAAAGCAGTCCCATTACAGGCCTGGAGTGGTCCAGAGGGTTCCAGGAAGTTAAGGTTCCCAGATTTCGTGAAAACGGCACAGGATGGTGGTAGGTTGTCAGCCTTACGCACCGGCCGCCTTTACCCTCAGGAAATACTCCTGGTATTCATTTCTGTTAGAGGCTGAGTCTACCCCAGGGCCATAGTGCGATAGGAAGGATTTTATGTCGATGAAAAATCCACTGACAATAGCTGGGATCGAACCAGCGACCTTCCGATTTGTAGCACAGCACCTTAACCACTGTGCTACCACGGTTCGCGCCTACACTAAAATTTCACAAAAATACCAATGTCGTCTGCAAAATTTTCTGTCTTCAAATCGCATCTGTGTTTTCCAAGTTCGACAGGTTGACGTTGTACTATTTGAGACATCAAATTACAGCTTTAAATATGCAAGTACATCCCACAAACCTTGCCAGCACTTTCCAAGAACAATACATAATTTTACAAATTTAGGAACTAGCCATTCTGCATTATGTTCGTCTTCTACACCGCAAAAGGCAAGACTCAATCTTTCCATGTAGGTAAACAAGACTGAAGTAGAGTGGAAGAATGGTTGGCTGCACGAACCTGGGGTCGAAATAGACATGGACAGTCACTGCCATGCTCTTACTTCTTTACCCGGGGAGAAGACTCAAGGTACAATTTACGAAGGAGGCTACTAGTGCCCCCAGAGCCCAGCTGGACGCCGTACATAATGTAAAACTCTGTGCCTATACGTACCGACAATTGTAACCAGATGCCCACTAACTCCGGTCCATAGGTCACTCATTACACCGACCACCCGCCATGCAGCATTGTAGAATATTCTACCCTTTTTGTAAATTTCTCGCAATTCATTTATTATACCTCATCAAATCACAGCGACTAACACACTAATGACTAGTCTGGGTTCGACCTTTGGTGTGGTGGCTGCATCCTGCCACATCGCAACCATCTTCAACAGTAAAGCAATACTGAGCATGTTGTGTACTTGCGAGGTTCCTTGTTCGAGTCTCGGTCTATCCTGTCTGACACTTCTCATTGTTGCATGTCGTTTATTAAAGTTCTTACGTATTCATCAACCACAGTGTTTCCTATCTTAATACGTAGCCACTGCCGTTCGAACCGTGTCACGAAGCAGTCAGCCAACCAATCAGAATTTCCAGTGTAAATCAAACTGTTCCTGCAGAGTGACGAAGAATCTGATGCCGGTAGTTAAACCAGAGGAGCACGAAACTAGGAGCCGCCGCAAAATTCTAGACTTCAGAAAGGTGACGTGAAGTAAGTTCCATATCGACAAGTCACAAATAGGGGCCACAGCGCACAATTTAGTAGTCCGGACGACCTGGCGCCCAGGATTTGTGCACCCGGAATTAAAAAATCTGCTCTTGCTGCCTAGATTACAGGCGCTAAAGGTAAAGCAGCCCCTGTTCCAGGAGTTTGGGGCTCCCAGAGTTCCAGACAATTGGCACATGTAGGATGGTAAGGTTGTCATTCTTACTCACCGGCCACCTATACCCACGAGTAGTTGGGCGGGAGGGATTAAGTCGACGAAAAACTCCAATGACCTTATTGGGAATCGAACCCACGTCCTTGCGGCTTGTAGCGCAGTGTCTCAACCAACTGCGCCATCGAGTGCCCCAGATTAAAGAGGCATTAAGCCTTAATCATATGCATGTAAAACACGACTGTAATCAGTAATTATCACCAGTACTTAATAAGAGACTTCTGTGATAGGCTACATACGTATATGACGTACCTCTCACACCGTTTCTATAGAAACATTAGTTTTCATGTACTTATATAAGTGGCAGCACTATGGTCGGAAAAGTGTCATAAGGAGGATAAACATTTAAATTGACTGTTAACGTAATAGATTAGAGTTAGGAAGGAGAGAGTGGGGGGATGGGGGATATATAACAGGGATAGGAAAAGACAAGAAAGGAAGGAGGGTTGAAGATAGGAGAGGAATATTTCCCCTAAAACCATCCTTTGCAATAAGACATAAATACATCTGTTCTTATGTGATACCGGCTTCATAAAACTAGGACTGTAGTTGTGTTTTCAAGGCAACAAACTGAAGTCGTGGCAACTGAGATAATCTACAACATGCGCACACCATAATGATCAGGACTGCAGAGTGGTTTCCAGTTAAATTATTCCAGAGTAAGGTTAATCGAAGTGGCTGGACTGGCTATCAAAGATTGCTACGGAAAGGTATAAGAAGCTATTAGCCTGTTCAGTGGCAGAGGGGATGGGTTCTACTGGCAAGTTCCTCTTCTGTATCAACTTACCATAGTGCAGAAACTACCACTGCAGACAGAATGTCATTATGTTGTGTTGAAGCAAATAAGATTTACTCGGGTTTAATATCTGTCAATACAGGCTGTACGGTCTATTGTAGTAAAATGAATTTGATTTAACGGCAACACTTTGTGGCATTTTAAACTAGGATTTTGGAGCAAAGGTTTCAAATAATTGGACCGAACCAGCTGGTGAAGCCCTAACGTTAGGCATTTGTGTTCGCAAGCTGGCCGATTCGACTCCTGGGCGCGTTACAGACCAGCCATACTGAAATGTTTGCAGTCATCCACAGGCCCTTCCAAGCAAACGCCAAACAGTGAGTCGGTTAATCCACGGCTTCTTTATTTACAGTCCGTCATTCAACAATCAATCCATCATTCAAAGACTTGTGACTATTGTCTGATGAAATGATAGCTTTGTAAAATAAGACAGAAAAATAAAAATTCCAATAATTATGCTTATTTTAGGACGGAATCTTTGAAGTCAGAACTGACACACAACGTTGCGTCACCACATGCTGTGTCGCGTGTGGTCATTGTCAGTATAGACTGTTTTAATGACTGATGACGTATCATGAAACTGGAGCTTCGTAACTCCACCAGGGGACCGGCTATCATGAGTTCAGATCTTCGTCGTTTTTCTCAGTACCTCCGGACAGATGTCACGACAATATTATTTTCTTCCATCCCCTCCCGTCCATTATTCACTGTCACCCTATAATTTGCCGTTATACAGTTTCAGCTACTGACATCTTCGTCAAAAAATCACTCTATTAATTCAGTCGTTCATTCATTCATTCATTCACTCCATTCATTCATTCATTGCCTTTAAACTTCCATACCAATGTAAGTGTTACGAAAAGTCACATAACATCTTCACATGGTGTGCATTTCCATGATAACAAATGCCAAGTCAAGAAGCCAGAAGTAGAAACACACCTTACACTCTTTTCTGTTAACCTTGTAAAGCCTACTGGTCACGTGATGCACCAACAGTTTAACATTCAACAACTGTACGCTCTGCCCACACTGTATTTATGTGTTTTGTATTTATCTGAGAACAAACAGCGACTTGTGCCACT
>Ga0123352_10020153_pt1 | contig 10626 bp, 7 predicted proteins | sample TergutLab28metaG_FD_89700 | JGI IMG/M metagenome (GOLD analysis project Ga0123352, IMG submission 89700) | Labiotermes labralis P1 segment gut microbial communities from Petit-Saut dam, French Guiana - Lab288 P1 | ecosystem: Host-associated > Arthropoda: Insects > Digestive system > Gut ... | reverse complement strand
GAGTTATTTAATGGGTTGTATTGCTCTGGTTCGATGTGTGTTGGTGTTACGTTGTGGTTTGGCTGGGGTGGTGTGGTATCCGTATGCAGGCTGAGGTAGTGCTTCAGCCTTCATACGGATACTACACCCACCCAGCCAAACCACAACGTAACACCAACACACATCGAACCAGAGCAATACAACCAATGAAATAACTCAACAAATAAGTCGCAAGCTCCTGAGAATGGATGTATTAACATTCGAAACATGTTCAGCATTAAATAATGAAATAATAAAGCAAGTGACATCAACCTGGTCTATCTTTATTCAACTCCATGACAGATATATGATGATGAACTAATAAGCAAATCTAATTATTGTACTGGGGAATAATTTATTACAAAGCAAAGTGTAAATTGTTGTGTTCTCCAGCTGACACATAAAACCGAACCTGGAATTATCATCCCTGACGTCATCATACCAAGACATAAGCTTAAAATAAATTAAAAACAGTTACCTTACAAGTGAACTAACATCAGAGATTTCCTATTCTAAAGTTCTGTAATATTTAATAATGTCGCTGGTTGCAGCATACATGTACCTTTAATCAGTGCGTAAATATAGGGCTTACTTAAACCTAGCAAAGACTACCTATGTTTCTACATGCATGAATATGCCTTACTTTGTCGTGTTATGGAATATTGCAAAGCCACGGGAAGTAATTTTACCCAACGCTCTTGAAATTCTGAAGAATACTGCGTTTTCCCTAACCCCTCCCAAAAAAAGAACCTCATGCCTTAGCTCTAGTAAAGGCGTCTGAATATTTTAAGATTCCCATAAACATGACTAAGTCTGTGCACATAATACCATGTTGTTAGATTAGAAAATAGGTCCTTACGTTTATGCACATCGATCCACGTATTCTGGTAGGCAGGCACGAAAAAAATACATCTAAATCCGTTAAATTTAAACCGTCCTTCTTAACCTGGACCTCACATGGTTTATTTAATGACGCTGCCAATCGCTAAGTTAATATTGCTTCGGTGACGTATTAATATATATATGGAGCATTGGCGGAGCGATCCTGACAGGGCAAAACTTAAAGATCTCGTAGATGAGCTTGTTCCAGTGCAACTGTGTCCACCACAAATCCCACATGGTCGTCCTCATAAAGCTTCCTGAAAAACTACTAGAGGTGTAGGCCCAACGTGTCAAAATGCATTCACGCACGCATACGGAGCTTATGTAAATCACCTTACCTTTTATAACAATTTACGTACGTAGAGCGGATGTGTGTATAGCCCTGAAAGTTACCTTACACGAGGGGTTACGGCAAAACAATGCGCTGATATTCGTGGGCTGTCCGAGCTGTGAGCGTAGACCGAAGTGCAGAAGGCAGAAAGTGCCTATTCAAAAATTCACTGAACGTTCCACAACAAGGGTGATAACGACGGAACCCCTCAATATTCGATTAACTTCCATGTTTTGCGAGTCTCGGATTCTTCAAGGTTGTGCAGACGGGTACTCCGTTCTTCTGGGATCTTAAACTGCGTCACTGGGTAATCGATTCCCAAAGCTTGGAAAGGCCTCGGACACGTAGGTCCTCGAAGATACATTACTTTCCAGCGAAACGCCGAAAACCGACTGTTTAATGAAGCGCCGTAATAGAAGAATGGGGTTCTCAAATTCTGCGACGCGCGGTACTATGTTTTTTCTCAGACATTGCAAACACAATTATAGTGACATTTATAAGTATGATGGGTATATCCTTTAGAAAGTTGAGATTATTCTTCCATTAAGTTTTCTTCGTTGTCAGCACACTTCTTCCACCTCTGCTGGAGACGCTGTATGGCGTTCGCGTAAAACTGTTTGGTGGAACGTCGTAGCACTTGCCGCGTGCTGTTTCATCTCTTCGTCGGTGGAACGACGTCCTAGGAGTGCATCCTTCAGGGGGTCAAATGAGGGAAGTCGGAGGGGCAAAAATCCGGACTGCCAGGAGGAAGAGGACTTGATGCATCTTCATGCTTGGCCGCATCCTTAGAATTCGTTTCTGTAAATTCTAATGTCTGCACAAATCGCTATGAATAGATTGTGGCACCTCTCTTCAAGAATACCACTAACAAAATTTCTGCACTGTCCCAGAAGACGATGGCCGTGACTTCACTAGCACAAGTCTGTGCCGTAAATTTAATTTTTCCTCATCCCCACACGCAGACGTGGCACAGGGACTTAATTCTTTGGGTCGAAAACTACGTATGTAACCACATACAGCATAAACAGTGGCATATGAGTTACTTTCGTTAAAGAATATTTCAGCAACACATTATTAACAATATCCACATTTTTTGATTTATGGTCGCCGCTATTTATTTTTAACCCGGCATATGTAAAGTAAAATTTGTACATTCCATTGTATTACTGCATCCCGGATGGCGGCGGTTTGTTGCTCAAACGTGTGGGGGTTTTCTTCTGTACGTATGTATGTACGTGTGTGTGTGTGTGTGTGTGTGTGTGTGTGATTTTATATAAATTGTGGACATCACGCAACTTAATGACACCCATAAGGGCTACGTTTGTGTGTTCTTGTTGCACGTGGCTCGGAACATGTAGCGGATCTATTCAGGAACAAAGGAAAATAAATTAGGAAATTTTCCACATATTCTTGCTGTTCAAGTTCTGTTCAGAAGTAACACGGTAAACAGATTCAACTGAAAATTTTCCTCAGTCACCGGTTTAAAAGCAGATACTTCCACATAAAAATCACTTTTATTTGCTTTACGTAACTTCAAACGCTGCCACGGATATGAATTTACGTGACTCCAAGCCACTATATCAGAGCAATTCTAGCTGACGGGTGATCCTGCAACGACACCACTGCTCCTTGCGGACATAAACGGAACCTAGTTGTGTGTAGGAGGTGTATCTGCTGAGAGAGTTAGGTTAAGAACGCATAAACACGCATATAACCTTCCAGGAAACATTTGCTGTAACTTTATCGCTATTTAGGCTCTTCGTTTAACGGCTGTCAGAGTGAGAAAGAGTGCAGGGTGAAGGAGAACGAATTTTAAGAGTAGGCAATGAAATGATGGCAAAAGAGATGAGAAATGGAATGGTCTAATGGTAGCGAAAAGGAAAGCGGTGTTCATTCATGAAGTCTTTGGCTCGATGCCTGTCCTCCTGTTGGTAAACAAATAACAATGATGGCTAGAATTTCATATCATCAACAAGGCAGGGTCTTGGTACAATTTACCTCTTTTCCTTGTCCCGATTCATTCTGAAAGTAACAATTGTTAATATCAGGCTATTTCTAGCAGTATTTTTTAAAACAAACGCGTTAATTGTTGCTAATCCCACGGATTGTAAATGATCCGTCATTACAATACAAATTTTCTAAGAAGCTAGGAGCCACCTCTAAATCCTAGGCACCCGAAAGGTAACATGTAGCAAGTTCCATTCTTACGTCTCAATATGAGGCACTACCGTAAAATGTTGTCTCTACAGCGACCTGGCGACCAGAATTTTTGTACCCCTGATGCAACAAATTATACTCTTAACCTCGTGGAAAAGGCTATAGGATATGCATGTAAGTTAGCGTTTCCTCTTATGACCAAAGAAAATGGAAATCAGTTCTTACATATTTTCTTAAAGTGCCCGATATTTCTGCAGAAACTTGTAAAGGTCGGTTCCCATTTCATCCTTCTTGATCACCCCAATAATATCTGGCACGAAGAACAAATCATTAACTTTCTCATTACACGGTTCTCCAGCCTCAAGCTACGTCATTCCCATTAAGCCCAAGTGTCTTCCTCAGCACCCTATTTGCAAGTACTGCCAAGCTATGAACTTCCTTTACTATGACACCAGGTCGTCCACACAAAACAACATGCCAAACCAAACTCCTTATACTTTAATATTTGTCTCTGTAGATGTCAAACGGGAAGTTCATAATTCAATATTGTGTGTGTTTAATATAACCACCACGATGATTAAAATTCTCTGACTTCTAATGAGGTTTTGTTCAGTGTTTTTTTTTTCAGTTTCGTGAATAATCAATTGTTTTTAAAATAAAATCAAATGTAAATGTAATGTGTTTGTACAGTTTTCATATACATTTTTTGAAATCACTTTTCAGGATTTCACGTCACATAATACTATCTGATGACGTTTATCCACTAATCCATAAGCTTCGTCCTGACTTATTCTGCCACTCCACAGATACGTTTCGTATTTTAAACCAAGTTAACCTCTTACCTGTTCTTAAAGTGAAAATTAAACAACAATGGTGTAACTATAATGGCCAGATTTACCAAAATTTAAAATCTGAACCTCTATTACAGCAAGACATAGACCGATTTATAAATTAATCTTTGTATGAATAAACACAAACATTCTGAGGAAATATTTTAATGTGACAGCGAAAATGTGCTTAAATTGTGAAAGTACAGCATACTATTTCCTAATCCTCGAAATTTCTCTAATTAAAAGAGCACTAAGGAGTATTAAATTTGAAAATATATTAGAGGTTATAATGAAACACGATAGTCTTTACTGTAATGAAAGTGGGGAAGGAAAGGCGGTAAGGAAGAAGCGAATTCATAACTTCGTACGTAATGACAATAAAATTTCACATTAGCATTTAAAATTACTTTCAAGTCACTTGTATACGCACTTCACTTCGCACTGAATCCTTTCCCCCTTTTTCTTCATACCCACAATTTTCCGCAGTCCGTACTCGCAAGTTCCCTGGCGACTTTTCCTCACTATCGCTCGTACAATAGCGACATTCCTTATTAATCGCAGTGCTTGATTCTGCTTCAACGAAATGAGCGCGCATTCCCAGCGTCTTAATGGCCACCACACCACGTTGGCTTAATGACAAAAGTGGAGATGACTCCGCCTGCCTTTCCCCCCTCAACTCTTAATTGCTTTCGACTTCATTACAATAATTTCGACATATTTTCTGTTCTCTACTGCTCCTAGCCACTTTGCAACACAGCGTCAGGCTACGCCTTCCTCTTCCTTCTTCTCCGAAAATTCCAATCGCCAACTCCGAAACAATCCCACACGGATATCGTCTGCAGTGTATTTGAAGGTTTTCATGCTTTATGTCATTCTTTTACTTGGATTCCAGAAAGTGGTCTGTCACGTAAGCACCGCGTATTCAGCACATCAATAAAAAAATGCACTCAACAGAATAAAATAACATACAAATCATAAACGAACCTTCATGACGAGTATCAACTCCTACATGTTTCGGCACCGGAGTTGATTTTCATCATGAATTGTGTTTTATGATTAGCATTTTATTGTACTTTGCCGGTCCCAGTGGCCGCGCGGTCTAAGGTGTAGGTCTGCGGCCGCTCGCCTGCCGAGATCGTGGTTTCGAATCCCACCGGGGGGCATGGATGTTTGCCTGTTGTGAGTGTTGTGTGTTGTCAGGTAGAGGTCTCTACGACGAGCTGATTACTCGTCCAGTGGAGTCCTACCGACTCTGGTGCGTCGTTGTGTGTGAACTAGAAACCTCAAGAATGAGGAGGCCATGGTCTGCGTTGGGCCGCAGAGCCACAGGGAGGGAGGAAGAAGAAGAAGAAGAACAACAACAACAACAACAACAAGAATAAGAACAAGAACAAGAAGTGCTTCAGTGAGTGCATCTGTCGGTTGATATACTGAATATAAAGAAAATAAACTATAGGGATACCACCAGAAAATCGCTGTGTAATTTGTAATAACAATTATATCCACTGCAGCACGCCAATGGGAATACGAAACGCAACTGCAGGCTATTAAATGACAGTCGACCAACATAATACATCGGAAATTATGTTCTGGTGTCGCCTGTGACCAATATTACATTCGACGTCTCTGTGCTGGCCGTGTGGCTCTACTTGCCTTCAAAGCGTCCCTTCGGCAAGATCCGTCTACATACGTAAAGAAATGAAACGTAAATTTCATTCTACTTCACTAAAGGCTGCCAGATTATATTCGTTGGAACAGTGACTAGGATGGGGTCTGGCCAAGTGAGCATCAGATTTCGAGGGCCGGCAGAAGCAAGAGTTTTTTCCTTTTCTAGATAGCGTCCATGTTCCACACAGTGTTACGTCACGAGCAAGAGGGTTGTTCCTTGTGGGGATCAAGCGACTGGGCTCTAAAACTGACTATACTCCTCCGTCTAGTGACGAGGTTAAGAACACGTGTATTTATACCTTCACCTCCATGCGTCTTCATGGTGTCGTGTCTTAATTAAGTCAGTTCGTAGACTAGATGCTCAGTTATAATATGCCTATCACATTTTCCGCGCCAAGAAAGTCGGAAACTACAAATGAAGTTCAGACCCTCCCCTCCCCCCCCTACTGAAAGGCGGAGAAGTTGTGCCTAAATGAAGCACGGAGCGCCTGAGGCCTTGACAGCACACGAAAACGAATGCAGCAGAATATTACCGTATTGTATCTCGAATTTACACTATGAGTGCAAACGGAACTTACTTCAGACATTCGCTCCAATGCGACCATAAAATGCAGAATCACGCAGTGACCAAAACATTCTGCTCGCCAGATGACGTAAGTTCCTTGTCAGTATTATTACCAATTCAACTCAAAAACGCAGATACGACAGTGCCACCAGCCAAGCTGTACCAGTACCTGTACCTGAGTTTAGAACACAAGGAATTAGATAACCAAAACCGCGATATTTTTCTTTCTTTCTTTTTTGTATATGTTATGATGACAGGCTTAAAAATATAAACGGTGTCAGTATTATGAAACGAGTAAGAAAATTAATATGGGCGTTCGAACTTTGGGTATGAAAGGCAGAAGTTAAAAATACATAAAAGTAGTTACGTGGTTCCTTGCGTAATTTTTTTTTTTAAAGTATTTTACGAACGTTTCTTCTGGAAAAGGAGAATAAGCATTTAAATTTTTGTGCGTAAGAAATATCTTAGGTAAGGATCAGCGCAAATGTACATTTCACCTGTCAGTTATACGTTTTTTCCGTCTGTGTGTTATCCGCCACATGGAAAGGACTAAGGTTTCAGGTACAGATAATTCAGTTGTCACTTTGTTACGTCAAGGTTTTCAACAGTGTATGTTTTTGGTCGAATTACAAAAGCACTGTAAACAGCATCGTGTTTCAGCGTCAAATACAAATGGCACAATGAGAAAGTTGTTAAATACTACGGCACAGTGGTTAAGGTGCTGTACTATAAATCGGAAGGTCGCTGGTTCGATCCCAGACGGTGTCAGTGGATTTTTCATTGACATATAATCCTTCCGATCGCACTATGGCCCTGGAGTCGACTAAGCCTCTAAAAGAAACGAGTACCAGGAGCATTTCCTGGGGGCAAAGGCGGCCGGTGCGTAAGGCTGACAACCTACCACCATCCTGTGCCGTTGTCATGAAATCTGGGAACCTTAACTTCCTGGTACCCTCTGGGCCTGTCCAGGCCTGTAGTGGGACTGATTTACCTTATTATCCCTGATTATATTACCTCGCTAAATATATCCGATCTTTGCAATTGATCGCAGAGTTTATACAAACTTTTTATCACTGATGGAGGATTTTCATCTTTCTCTTTTCCAACTAGTTATAAGGACGTAATCATAAGCACTATGTTATGTTCATACTTGAGGTTAAAAATTAGTGTTATGTTAATAATGATATGGTTTATTCCTAATCTGCAGATGTGTATGGACGCTCTCTGTAAACAACACATAGAGATGGAATATGAGTTGGAAATTATGCGATGCCACTGCCATTTCATAGACCACGGATGCACGTACGTATTTTGCAAGAGTGCAAAAGCAGCCTAAAAACATTAGTCAACAAAATGTGACATAAAGTAAATTCCATACTCAGTAATCAAACCATAATAAATTTAGTCGCTAAGGCGAACTGACGTCCTAGATCTGTGTAACCCTGTCAAAAGAGAGAACAGAAATAACCAAGGCAATTTTTCTGTAACAGAGGGGGGGGGGGGGGGCATCCTGTTTGTACGTATGTTTGTTACTTTGTATAACAATAATATCTTAACTTTTGTCGAATACAAATATCAGAAGTGTTTCAGGGGGTCTTTGTTACATTTAAAACAATTGCAAACCGAGCAATATCATTTTCTGTGGCAAAATTAACAGACGGATCAAATTAAGTGACAATGTTTCCACTAAAAGTAAAATGTCTGTAGTAATCATTATTGGCATAACAAATTGTGCGTCTAGAATGAAATGAAAGTTTTGTGCGCCTTGAAAATATTAAGAAATAAAGCACTGATTTGGTTTCGTATTGAGTACAGTGTTCCAAAACATAGGCCTGTGGCATTGGCGGGAGTTGCACAATATAGTTCAAGTTTGTTATAACACCTAAAATCGTTAACATGTCTGAACTGACTGTACATTATAACTTAATATGAGGACGAAAAATGCAGAGCTTCAGTTCCTAGGCAGATATTAGTGATCAAACAAATGAGACTCAGATGGACAAAGAATGTTGTACACATGGCAGAATAAGAATAATTCGTAAGGGATTTTTGTTGGAAAACCTAAAAGAAAAACAGCTTAGAAGACTAGGCGCAGTTGAGGGGATATGATTAGTACGGACCTACAGAAAGGGGATGGAAATAAGTGGATTGGATTCATCTGGCTCAAGCTAGGCACGAAAGGCGGGCTCTGGTGAGTACAGTAAATTTCCTGGTTCCATGGAATGCGAGAAATTTGAGAGGACTTGATATTTTCTCGTGGAATCAGTAGGTGATTACTGCTGAACTCTAAAGGTTGAAACACACTGATAGAACATCCGGACAGTTAAAGGCGACGGCCGCACTTCAGATGCAATTTCCTCATTCTACGACCTTTTCCTTTAATTCTTTTTTTTAACTACGCTAAAGCCCAGCGGCCCTCAACATTTCAATGTTAGCGGCAGAGCTCAGATGGTCGATGCGGCACACTACATGTGAATACAGAATTATAATCCGTAGTAGAACTAATCTTGTCTTTGAATGTCATCTGTTGTATGAAAGTATAAAACTATAGTAAAGCATGGATATGATGATATTTTAACATAAATATCAGTTTAAGAATCTGAAATACCTGGAGTGGTGTCCAGTTTTTATATAATGCTGCCCCTTCTAGCCTAGAAATACTTCAACGAACTCCCAAATCAATCTACAGCTTCGTGTGTATTGTTCATTGATAAGCAACTTATTTACCAGTCTGTCACATTTAAAGTTTCATTTGCGTATATTATCATTCTTATATTTAAAGCTTTGCAGCACAATTGGCCAAGGCTCGCGACACACCCGTTACGAACCACTGCTCTACCCAGTTCGTCCCTAAGGTCCCTTGCACATTTCGTCTTCACACCCAGTACTACAGAAGCAGAGACAAGTTTTAGAAAAGGCCTCCTGGGAGGTCTAGGGTAGTAAGAGTGAGACTGAATCTGTCCCTCCAGACCTCAGTCCCATACTGTCCTCATGCGAATCTCCTCTCTTGTTTTAAAAATAAGATATGACCGTTTGGGGAAACGACAATAATAAATTTCGAAGGGAAGAAGAACCGCAGGAGATTTAAATTCTAAATCCAGTCCCTCGCATGGAATTCCTTTTTTGACATTCGCCACAGTTCTGCAACGTTTTCTAGAAAGGAGAGATTTCCTTACACATCACGCAAGTCCTTAACACTGCTACTGAAATGCAGCTATTCTGAAGGCTTTTCACGTCACAATTAGCTCTAGCACACGGCGGTATTACAGTATGCGACATAGTTAGGTAATTTTATCCGTAACTAGCGACTCGTGTGATTAGAAATTACCTAATATGTGACTACAATAATAGGATCAATTTTAATAGTACCTTACCACCTATGCCTAGGTCTCTTAAATTGATTTCCTCACAAAAGCCCCATATGCAAGTCTCCTGTCCCACGTATATGTCACGTACCCCGCCCATCTCGTTCTTCTTGACATGAACACCCAAATATTGTTTGTTGAGTGCAGATCATGGAGCTCCTCAATATGCTGGCTTCTTCGTACTCCTGCTATCTCGTCCCTCTCAGACCCAGTATCCTATTCTCAAACACCCTCAAACCATCTCCCTCGCTGAATGTAAGAGACCAAGTTTCACACCTATATAAAACAACAAGCAAAATTATTGTGCTGTATACTTTTGACAGCAAACTTGAAGACAAGATTCTACACCGTGTGATAGCGAACGTTCCCTAAGTTCCATTTGCTCTTATTTCTCCATGAAAGCAATGATTTGTACGGATTGTTCTTGAATACTTGAAATGTTCCGCACTTTCAAAAGATTTACTGCCTATCTTTTTCCTATGACAGTCCCGCTTTCTGTTCAATATCCTTACTAAGCAGTCACGGACTGTCGACAAATTGTGGTCTTCCAGCTTGGGGGTTGTGCTATGTGCTAACAACTCTCCAGCATAAAAACTTGTCACGTTACGAACCATGTCACAAGGTTTCGGACTTGAACTGATCTTTTGGTGCTATAAAACCAAATTATATACGAGCTCTGGTATCACCACACCTATAGGTGTGATGATACCAGAGGCTGTGTATGCAGTTTTGACCTCCTGATGATGAGCACATGTGCTCGAAACATGTAGAGGCATGAAATAAACTTATTGTAAAACACAAATTGCATTT
>Ga0123352_10020149_pt1 | contig 10628 bp, 8 predicted proteins | sample TergutLab28metaG_FD_89700 | JGI IMG/M metagenome (GOLD analysis project Ga0123352, IMG submission 89700) | Labiotermes labralis P1 segment gut microbial communities from Petit-Saut dam, French Guiana - Lab288 P1 | ecosystem: Host-associated > Arthropoda: Insects > Digestive system > Gut ... | reverse complement strand
GTGGTGTGTGTTTATGTGTGTGTGTGTTGTGTGTGTGTATGTGTGTGTGTAGTGTGTGTGTATGTGTGTGTGTGGTTGTCTGTGTGTGTGTGTGGTGTGTGTTTTTTTGTTTGTGTGTATGTGTGTTTGTGTGTGGTGTGTGTGTAAGTGTGTGTGTATGTGTGTGTGTGCGGTGTGTGTGTGTTTGTATGTGTGGTGTGTGTGTGTGTGTGTGTGTGCGCGTGTGCATGGCACTGCGTGTAATGTAGAATATGAAAATAACTTATAATAAATTAGTGGAAACTGACAGTTTGCTTAGTAACGCTCACAGTAACACTCTCAGTAACACTCTCAGTAACACCTTCTCTCCGACCGCGAATATAACAGAAAGCGACGTTTCGTCCACAGAATGTGTAAAGTGGACAAATGAGTATGGCTTCTGAAGAATATGAATTACAACATGCCCGCATATGAAGAAGATTTAATTTCAGTAGCGGTATACATTATGTGGGCTTTGAAAGTAAGTAGTGTTTCATTTCCGGGCTCCCTTGTCTTAGGGTCGGTGTAAGTCCTACCGTATCCATAGAACTTCGATCCACCTATTCCGTATTTAATAATAATAATAATAATATAGCCTTAGGACTACTCCATCCTCCTTACGCATATCACACACCGTGTAATATTATTTTGTGACATATAACAAACCAGTCAGATTGAGAATTCAATGGAAATTTGTTTCTTTGAAACTCAATTATCTCAAAGAACTATAAGAAATTAGAGACATTACAGGAGTTCGTAGAAGTAATTCGGCTTAATTACGTTTGTTGTTCTACGCTTTTTGAACTGTGAACTCAAGTAGATATTATTAAATATTAATTACTTACAACTGTAGAATTAGCTAAGTGTTGAACTGACTTTTTGGGATTGAATGGCGCTTAAGAAGCCAATAATGAGTCACAAAATCCTCCACATTTTTATAACTGTAAGTTATACTACCTAGCGGACCCTGTCCTGAGCTAAATGAAACCAGTCCACAACTTCCATTTCTGTTATATTAAGGTCCATTTTCCTTTCTTCGTCTCGGTTTTCAAAGTCGTCTTCTTGCTTCAGGTTTGTCGAGCAAAATCTCATTAGGAAGTTTTCTACTAGGCCTCTGAGCCACATGAACCGCCCGGCAGTGTCATTGCCTGCTTGCTGCCTTGGCGCTGTGTCCAGTTCCTGTGTGCCGCCATCAGCACCGCCATTGTCACAGTCGCACCACTCTTCGCCTCTTCTTCGCATTTCCACAGTTTTAATTGTTCTAATGTTGGTAGTGTTATACAGTAGACTTATTTGGTAAGCCAACATTTGTCAAACACTACTATGTAATTAACCTAAAGTAGTGATATGAAGACTTGTAAAGTTCGCCACTACAATAGCAAAAGTCTGTCTCTGAAAACATTGATTATTTATCTGTCATTGGAATTATAGTTGCACTAGTCATTTTCTTGTGATGCACTGTAGTCAGCGGTCCGTCTACGCAACACTGTTCACAGTGCTTCTCCATCCGAGAAAAAAATGTTCTGGTAGTAACCTCTGTTCCTTGTGGAGGGAGGTATTCAGTTTGAATCTCAGCTGAGATACTGACTGATCTGATTTAACACATTTCCCGTGTAGCTTCTGTTCTGCGTGAAAGCCAGGACAGTAGGAAGACCTTGAAAAAACCATAATCGTTTCGGCCATTTTCTGCGAGTACCCTGAATGAAAATTCTCGGACTATTTGACCCTCAAGAAGAAGGCATTAAGATACTTTGAAATGTCTGAAACTGTGTGCCAGTCCACGTAGCATAACGTCCCAGCATCACTCCTGGGTAAATCTCAAATGTCGCAAGTGTGCCGAATATTATAATTTTCTAAGGCCTAATTCGGTGCAAAATCAGCGTTAGAGTACCTTTTGATGCATAGACGGCTTTTGTTTGTAATCATTGCAGCCTTGGGAATCATAATGTTCAGTTGTCCGTGGAGTTCTGAAAGCTATGTTCTGTTGAAGAACAAAGTTGCCTCCAACCGGATGGCCTCGCAATTTTAAAAAATCTAGTAGCCATGTCAAAATTCAAGGCGCCAGACGCGTGATACGAAGCAAGTTCCATACTTAGGATCCACAAATATTAGTGGCCACCGTACAAAATGTAGTAACCCAGGAGTCCTGGCGCCTACGATTTGGGCATGTTTGTCTCCACCAGTTATATGAATTCGGTACACCTTCTGTACTGCACTCACAGTCGTGAGCTTCCTGTTCTTACGTCTTAGCGCTTAATACTCCTTATAAAATGTGCAGGCTTCAACGTTTGTGTTCTCAGTTCGTCTAGCAGACAAAGGTTAGTCTCTCCAGACATTTCGGCACAAGACACATCGTACGCACATCGTTGTATTTGCATCACATGAGCATCTTTCTGTCACATAACACATGAAACATAAAAGACAATTTTCTTATATCATTGTGTTGGCCTAAGATGTATGCAGGTTATAATTTAGATTTCAAATTTTCTGTTTGATATCGATGTATAAACGAAGAAAGAGCCCGTGGAAGAGTAGTTCTTGCAGATTGTGATGAGGTTTCGGAGAGCTGCAAAAGAAGCATGCAGTCAATGTGGAATTTTGGTACGAAATTCACATTTGCACCAGGAACGAGAAAAGTAACGAAAACCCTTGATCGAGTTAGAGACTGGAATTCCTGTCAGTAATGTACCAGCAAGTACAGTTACAACGTCACATTAATCTCTGTGTTTAAATTTCAAATATGAAGTGGTTAATTCTGTGTCAGGAAATTGTTTTTGTTTATTGTGACAGTCTTTTGAGACACATAAATAACCTGTGCGGGTTACATGAAGTATTTCAAACAATAGTGAAAGTAGTACGTATAGTTACCACTGGATCTTAAACACATAGTTAATAACCATTAGGTGGGGTAACTACAGTCAGAAAAAAAACTAATGTATGTCTAATAACTGATGCTTTTATTGGAGATAAAAAATACATGTAGTTTTTTTTATCACTAGTAAAACACCAGTTATTAGACATACATTAGTTGTGTTATTGACTGTAGTTACACCACCTGATAGTTACTACAGACAACGGGGATGGCACACCTCAAAGCTGAATTAAAAAATACTTTTTTTATTTACCTTAATTAGCAATCAGAAAACATCACTAAACCGTTTCATATGAGCTAATGCGCTGTCCCGTTTGGCGGTGGTCTAGGAGGCGTCCAGCGACGCTTCCTTAGTGTATCTCGTCAAGCGTTCATCTTCGTTTTAAGCGCCTGTTATTTGGCGGGTGCACTAGTGGTTCCATGAGAGGGTTTGGGTGCGAGTCCAGGGCCGTGCGATGGGTAGCTGTCTGTTCCCTGAAAACTGTGTGAACGTGCGGGATGTGTAGGTCGGAATGAAGGGTGTGATTTGAGACATACCATGGGGTGTTCATTATAGATCTGAGAAGTTTGGATTGGTATCGCTGGATGATAGCTATGTTGGACTTAGAAGCACATCCCCATAATTTTATTCCATACGTCCACACTGGTTTTAGCACTGTTTTATAGATGAGAAGCTTGTTTTCCAACGATAGGGGGGAGTGTTTTCCAATGAGCCAGTTTATCTCGCGAGTTTTGAGATCGAGTTGCTTGCGTTTAGTTTTCACGTGGTTCTTCCAGGTTAGGCGTTTATCAAAGTGAAGTCTGAGGTATTTAACCGTCTTAGCATGGGGTACGACTCTTTGGTTGATGAACGCTGGGGGACAATGTCCTCGCCGGAGAGTGAATGTTATGTGCGAGGACTTAGTCTCATTTATCTTCGGTCTCCACTTCCGAGTCCAGTTTCCAATAGTGCGCAGGTGATCTTGAAGATTGACAGAGGCTGAGGTAGGATCTGGATGAGTTGTAAAGATGGCCGTGTCGTCCGCGAAGGTGCTGAGGATTGTTGTGTCGGATTGTGGGATATCTGCTGCGTATATCGTATATAATAACGGACCCAAGATGCTTCCTTGGGGGATACCAGAGAGAATTGGAAACGGGGGTGAAGTTTCGTTGTTGTATGTTGTGACGAAGTATCTATTTTGTAAAAATACTTGTGTACTAGATTTATGTGTCGTCGCGATCGATCAGGTAAGTTCCTTTGTTAGGCCCTCTTCATTTATCATAAGCATGTATTATGGCAAGTCATAGGTCTATGATATAAACATGTACCACTCTGTAGAGTTACCAGACATCGCTATCTTGGCATTTGCCTGAAGGAAATGAAAGGAACTTTCGGGTAGAAACTACAAGCTGCCGAGCCTCTGAACATTTTCTACCGATCTGTTACATGCACTGAGTAACCTTTACCGCAGAACACCTGCTCCAAGCTGGATATAATCCTCTTATTTCTGAAATATGGGATTCTCTCTGTAGGATTATCAATTCACTAAATGATGATATACGTAAATTTGTTGTCCTTTGAAAGTTGGAAAGAATTATTTCTTTTCAAGTAAACATGCGTTCTTTCTGAATCTCACTCTAAACGTTCTGCGTCGCGCTGTTGAAGGCACAAACAAATCGAACCTGTTATAAGTTTGTGTGAAATTGTCCCTCTTTGTAAAAGTGAGTGTTGGATGGAAAATCGCTCGGTAACTGGATATACTCATTCAGGCAATTAGATGGTACAGCGTTTTACCTTTATAGTGAAGAATCGCTCTGTTGTACCTCTGTAAGGCGGAAAAGAATTGTAAAACAGAAATATGTATGTAAAATATACAGCACCATTTTATCACTTCATCCGCAATGCTGAATTCTAATTTTTTTTGCTTTCCATGGGGGTTACATATCAGCTCCAGTAGTAGGCATTTATATAAACAACCAACACCCCAATAATTATATAAGTCTAGCAGCCAGTTCCGCGGTTGGAAATCATCTTGAGTAAAGTCCAACTTAGTATTATTCTTTTTTTCTGTCTTCAAAATCGTCCCTTTCCAAGACCTTTCGCCACACAGCGCATGTGTTGATTCGTGAGTTCGGAAAGGGGGGTGGGGGTTCTTAAATAATGAGCAATTGTTGGGTTCCCAACAAGGTCTCTGTTGCACAGTTTTTTATTTGGATTTAAGCCATTTTATTACAGAAAATTTTTGTTCTTGATTGTGATAGCATGTATATTTACCGACGTTTCGGAAGAGCTTACCACCTCAATCTTACGGGTATTTCTCCGTAAAGGGTTTTCACGCTATGATTATGATATATAGTTCAGCATTACCAGCACTCTGTGCCCTGTGCTACTTTGGCACTTAACGATGTCAGTGAGAAATAATTTCTTCTATATGTCACCGCGCAACGGGATGGAGTCCATTAAAAATTATTTCTTCTGGCTTTTCCTTTGTTAAATAAAATTATGTCGTGTTTCATCAATGAAACTCTGTGTTTGTAAGTTACCATGGTCACCTGAATGAAACACGCCATTTTTTGAACAAAACTCTGCCCAGAGTGGAAGATTTTATGTTGTTCATAACACCGGTATTTATAAATAAAGTAGAGGACCAACTAGATGCAACAATAAGAATTTATTGATCTTCAGATTAGTTCAACATGTTTCGGGCAATCCTTTGCCCATCTTCAGGAGCGCAAGACTGTGAATTACAGCCTGTGGTATAATGTTCCCAGATTGTTGTCGGTCGGAGGCCTGGATTGCAGCGGTGTGAAGGGTGTTGCTCGACACACACACAGTCCCTGCCGTCGCATTCCAGGCCTCCGACCGACGACAATCTGGGGACGTTATACCACAGGCTGTAATTCACAGTCTTGTGCTCCTGAAGATGGGCAAAGGATTGCCCGAAACATGTTGAACTAATCTGAAGACCAGTAAATTGTTATTGTTGCATCTAGTTGGTCATCTACTTTATTTATGTCGACGATGCACGGTCAAACACACACCAGTGTTTATCTTCAGGATACAGAACTCTTCTGCTCATATCATAAAAAATTTTGACAGAAAGGAACAGCCAGTTTTTAGCCTTATTTTAGACTTTCATCCTAGCCGCGATGTAATAATTTACAAAATCCTGTCGCCGGCCCCTTTCCAGTATATTTCTACTCAGGCGTGTTTAAAAAAGCACCATGTCAAGAGCTAGCAAAGTTTGTTCCTTTGATTCACTTCCACTTTCTCAGTAAGTGCATTAAAAATATAGGCAGTTAAAAGCAAAAACATGCAACCTGCTGACCACTTCAGAATGTTTCTAAAATTTGATTGACCTTTGCCTTACAACATAGTAGTGGGTTGTTGGTGCCACGCAACGCATGCTAATTTATGAATCACGTAAAACGAAGTGTCGTGCTGATTTTTTATTGAATATGTAGAACCTTTTTTTTATGTGAGATTATTTCCATGTTGTTCTTTGAAATTCTGAATCAACCGAAGTGTGAAAACAGGTATACATTAAGGACTAATGTTGTATTTAAAGCAGACTTTTTCTGCCCAAAGTACAGAAGTATATCAGTTCATATTTGTTAAATCGTACCGATCCTTACCAACCATTGCAGTCAAGAAGACAGCTCTCGTGCTTCGTTTTCCGGATATCTTGGGTTCAAGCCTCAACCTAGGTACTAATCGACTTCAGGTTTTTGTGGTCAAATTTCATCAAATTAGGCCGCGGTCGGTTTCTTTCACAAATAGCCCAACGAATTACCGGCTAAGCATTCTACCACCGCCTTAGTAATACATAATAAATAAATAAATAATGAATGTTTATTTCTATACACATAAAATAATGTACATAAGATAAATTTGATAGAGTGAGATAGGCCTAATTGCTCCTTGGTCCTGTTCATGCCACTAAATGAGGATTATCAAGATTTACTCAAATTTTATATCACGATGAAACGCTTTGAAAGGTGGTCTTTTTAATAAGGGTCCGACTAAGTTAATGCTGGATCAGGTTTGATTCCAGTGCTAAATATTGGTGTTGTCTGCGCTGAGAGTTTGTTAGGCCTATTTATTATGTTACTGATGGGTTAGTTACGCAGCTGCATGTTGTAGATTCCTGAATTATGTTATCTTGTTTTCTGGTACATGGGAACTAACGATTCTGAGGAGTATTTTGCCTCCAGGGACTTCTACCCGCAGACGGACGTAGAATGTTCATATCACAGTATCCATTTTGAAACTTATAAGACCCTGAATTATATAGTAAGATGCATATCAAACATCTAACAATTGGCTCTGTATGAAATAAAAAACTTAATGTTCATTAATGTCCGTTCATTAAGAAACATTTCATATCATAAAACCAACGTATGCACTGATACTGACATATTTTTACGCACAATACATCAGAACTGCCAACATGTTTCGATCTATATTGATCATTTTCAGGGACTTAACATCAATAAAGCATGTATAAAATATGGATTAATAAATACATTCAGATGTATTTAAGTTTTATTACAATATGACATGTACTCTACATGAAGATTTAAGTTCTGTTCGTTTGTGATAATACCTCGCTAATTTCTTCGCAGAATGAGAAATGTCTGGGGCAAAAGTTGTAGAGAAAGTCAAAACACATTTTGTTTTTCGAAAATCGTGCCTTTATGAAATAATGTGGAAAAATGCAGTGGAGCCGGACAGGCCACATGAGTGTATAATACGGCGCATGCGCTTTACGTGTTGGATAAATAAGGATTCAGACACACACTCATGATATTGAATATTTACTGCTTTTCCACAACAACGATGGTTACGCGAATGCGCCGGTCTTGCATAACATCTAACGTTGTGAACAATAACTAGTGTGACAACCAGCAGATTAAATTCATCCGAGAATGGCTTAGGATGCAAAGGTCGGAACGCGCCTCAGAGTTACGTATGCATACATTTTCTATTTTGGGTTATTTGACCAATTTTCATTCAGTTAACATTCAGTATGTACGTATAGACGCTGTCAGTCGGTTAGTCCGTCTGGTCGTCCGCGTGATTTCAATTCTGGAGTAACAAAACATATTTATATAAAGGGTAACATTCAGCAGGTTTCGGACGAAACTGACTTAGGTCGGTATTGGTATTATATAACTCTTAATTTTGATGTGTATTGGACCGTGCATCGTCCTGATAAACGAAGAATAAAATCCAAATAGATGCCACTTACTGCTTTATTATGCTTATGTTAGGCTCAACATGTTTCGGGCACCATTATGCCCATCATCAGGAGTTCACGACGATAGAGTTGGTTACCACTTAGGCCGTCTGGTTCTCGAGTTGCTGCTGATTGGAGGTTAAGTGCAGGTATCCCTTGTGGTATAATGCACCTACGATGCACCTGATGATGGGCGTAATGGTGCCCGAAACATATTGAGCCTAACATAAGCATAATAAAGCAGTAAGTGGAATCTAGTTGGATTTTATTCTTCATTTAACACTTAATTTTGTTCCTTGTTGATATTACTTAAGTCCAGTTATCCTAAAGTTCATGTCGAACCTAGTCACATATTAAAAAAAGACATGTTATATTAACATTAGCAAAGAACGCCTGTGGACATAGGCTATGTTTGCATGTTAGCCTTCTTATAAGAGTGTAGCAGTAATTTCCAGGACCAGTTTGCTAAGCAACAAGGCATCTTCTTCTCAAAGCTATAAACATTAATTATATAAATTGAGGACTCATAATAAAATATTTGTAATCAAACGTGTTACTGTTGTCACATGAAATCAAAGGTTACGGCAGTTTCTGTAAGGTTATTTGATGTGTGTGGAAGAGCGAACATGAAAATACTGCGTAAATCGAATGATTTGAGTGAATTCTGGGTCTACGAATTTGCGCTCCTTATTCGCGACGGTCGTAACCAAAAATCAGTATTTTAACACTAGCTTCCTAGCTGAATATAAAATATGTTGGCAACGCTTCTGTGTAACATCTGAAATGTTTAGAGGGCCGTAACATTTCCGTGTACTCATATTATGGCGTTCCCGCCTCATTTTGCTGTATTTATCAGTCATCAGAGCCTTGTTTATGCCAACGGTGTGCACATGTGAAAGCACTGCGGTGATAAAAGTTTTGTATGGCGCAGTCTAAACTTTGTATCCTCCGGTAAATAATGTTTACTAACATTGAAACTTTACACCTTTTGGTGTTCGGTGACACTGCCATTTAAAATTCTAAATTTCAAAGAATAGGATGGATCTTTTGTATGATGTGTTCAATACCGATGCCCGCTGGGTTTCTCGATAACAAATATCTGTTATGCCACTAATTGCCACCTGTGGCGCAGAAGGAACAAAGGGTGTGGTTGTGGGTTCGATTTCTGCTTACGACATGAAGTTCCTGCACATTTTTTCGTCACCGCTTGTCACCATGCGTATAGTCGCTGCAGTTCTACGGCTTGGAGATTCCAAAACTTGCTGGTGTTCCGTGCGAATAAGACATAGCGACTTAAGAATATAGGAAGACATTTCTTCGTTTGAACAAGTCGGGAAATCTGAGGGATGATATGAAGAGAACATGTGTATATGACAGCAAGAAAGGATTATTTCCTCACAAATGTATTCGTCACTGTCATTAGATAAGGAAGTGTTACGTTAGAGTTGTTCCCACGTTGCATGGACCATCGCACTTCCTCTCACCCCCAATCCCATCTTTCACCCAGTTACACATTTCATCCATCCCTGAACGCTCTCATCTTTATGCATGCAGGCGTGTCGATCCACTGGTTGGTCCCGCGGCACTTTGCGTCTCTGATGAACACAAAATTGAGGGATTTTTTTTAAAATAAGGGCCTTGATTTTTTGTTTTTGTTCCAAAACGCAAGAGCTTCGTAATTATGACCAGAGATTAAGAAAAGGGTTATTTTCAACATGAAAGAAATCTAAAAAATGGCTTAATACCCAAAGCAGAATGTCGCAGTAATTTCCAGTCTTGCTTTATATTTTGAAAGTTCGGTTCCGGATGCTCAGTTAGGTTCTTCGTGATTTTACCCTTTACCTTCCATTGAATTTTGGGATCGCACTTTAAAATTGTCTACAGTGGTTTTTTTTACACGTTTGTCTGTATTAATCATTAACAATTATCCTGCCATTAGACGCAGTACAATTTTAGCAGACAATTTGATAGTTTTTAGGCTTTCGCAGCAGTAAAGTTGAAGTCTCCGTTCAGGCACGTCATTAAAGTAAGAAACAGAACGTATTGACTAAAGTTGGAATACCGGTTAGATCTTATAAACGCCAACTTCCTATTAAAAACTTTCAGTTCTGCAAATCTTGGTTTTTGATGTCTTATTTTAATTTTCATCTTCTTTTCTCTACTTTCAGCGCAAAGGTCTGTAGGGCACGTCCCATATCTCACCGCTGATCAATCAACCTTCTTTCAGGTCGTTAATACCTACAGCACTTAATAAAATGCAATTCCGAAATGCACCGTAGATGGTGAGCTAAAATATTTGACAGGTGATCGGATATCCCCACGATTGTTTCCTGGTCGAATTATTGTTTTTATTGCTTTCAGTTTTAACTGAAACTCCATAAATATTATTATTATTATGGTCTAGTGGTCAGAGTTTCTGGCTACAGATACAGAGGTCCCGGGTTCGATCCCCGGCGCTACCAGATTTTCTGAGTAGTAGTGGGTCTGGAACGGGGTCCACTCAGCCTCGAGAGCCTCGT
>Ga0123352_10020147_pt1 | contig 10629 bp, 9 predicted proteins | sample TergutLab28metaG_FD_89700 | JGI IMG/M metagenome (GOLD analysis project Ga0123352, IMG submission 89700) | Labiotermes labralis P1 segment gut microbial communities from Petit-Saut dam, French Guiana - Lab288 P1 | ecosystem: Host-associated > Arthropoda: Insects > Digestive system > Gut ... | reverse complement strand
CTGCAACTTTATCTGAAACATTTCTCATTCTAAGAACTGAGTGAAATGTGATTAAAAAAAATGTATATTGGTCTTCATGTAAAGTACCGGTTATTCTTGTCAGATTTTAATGAAACTTGAATTTTCTTGACAGATTTATAAAAAAAAAAAAAAAACTTGAATATCGAGTTTCATCAAAATCCGTACAGAGGGAGCTGAGTTACAGGCAGACAGACATGACAAAGCTAATAGTCATGTTTTGCAACTTTGTGGATGGACCTAAAAAAAGTGACAGTGACATTAATACAGTACACCGGCGTACTTCTCACACAAGTTATACAATTTAAGAACATGTTCTGCTTGTGACAGGGTACAAGTAGGTAGTTACGAAATATGAGTGTTCAGCAAGGCATGTCATCTGAATAAGAGGAGTACATGTAAGCATTGCTCATTAATGGGGAAAGCTAAAAGCAAGAAACAATTTGCAATATCCAGGCATAGACAGGATAATACTAAGATGGGTTTCAAACAAATGGGATAGGACACAGATTGGATTCATCTGGCTCAGGATATGGACTCCGTATGGGCTCTTCTGACCACGGTAACAAGCCATGCTCCATGGAGAAGTCTTGACCAATTAAGTTTCCAAGAATACTCTCCTCCATGGAGTTAGCTATCCTTAAGAGCATGATCAGACAGTGGTTAGTGTCAGATCAGAATTATCTACCCATACACACCTCAATCAGCACACCTACCTCATCATACATTTTCTTGTAACATATTCCATAACTCACTTGGAAAAGGTATGATCACCAAATTACCTTGTACCTTCCTTCTATCACCTCTTGAAACAGTAAAGTTGTCCCTATACATGCCATGAATGCATACAGGGGGAACGGACATACAACTCTACTCATTCTTAACCCCAGCACTACAGGAACCTGGTCATCCTCATGCCTCAACCTCATTCATCCTGAGTCCCTGTTACCCATTGAATACTAGGCACCAGAGCATGTCTGGACATTTTGGAGAGGATATAAATCTCTTGCCCCTGCCAGGATTTGAACCCCTGAACCGACCCACCCCTTGCCTAGCCCCCATACTGACTGCAGTATCATCCAAATTACGTTAAATGCAGTGGGAAAATATTAATTAAATCCATGTAAATGTATGCAAATGAACTTTCCTTACTTCTGACCTTGAAATTCATAAAGAAACATGATGTAATCCTATATTTATTGGCTGTGCTGTATAATATCTGTCCTTTCCTCTCAAAGTAACGAATGACCTCCGAAATGCTGCTGTCAGTGAGAATGAAAGAAGAAACTGTTTATCAGAATAAGTTAAAAGCAACCCAGTGTGAGCACTATCTGCCATTTCAGAAAGCACAATTCATTTGTCTGTAGGTGTTGAAGTGTCTTTCCCTTATTTAATAAAGCTGAATTGCATGTGTGTGTGTGTACAGTTTCTAGAACACCACACAAAAACATAAATTACAAACCGCACAGCAGAAACTATGAGTTATACATTGTTATAATACAAACGGAGGAAAAGGACTTTCATTTCTGTAACTGTAAATGACAATCTTGTCTTTCCCACATACAGGGGATGGACAAAATAATGAGAACACTAGGTGATATAGGAATAATTCTGTTTGTGTTAGCTGCACTGAAAGAACATTAATTGCGGGCATCTTAACGTCATTTTTTTGTTTGTTTACGCTGTGAAGTGCCAATGTCAATGCATTACAGATTCTGTTTAGTAACAGTTCATATGAAAGTACTGTAAAAAGGGAGACTTGTCAGACTTTCAAAAAGGAAAGATTGATGGTGCATGTTTCACTGGAGCATCTGTAACCAAAACAGTCACCTTATTACGTATATCCAGAGCAGCAGTCTCCAAGGTTACGACAGCATACACAAATCATGGGAAGACATCATCAGCTAGAAGGAACAGTGGCCAAAAACCAAAACTAAGTGAAAGGGATCACCATACATTGAAGAGGACAGTGTCTAAAAAATCATAGAACTACTGCAGCAAAGGTGACAGCAGAATTCAATATTCAAATTGAAGACCGTTTCCACAAAAACAGTCTGACGAGAGCTTCACAAACATCTGTGGAAGAGCTGCAATTGTTAAACCTCTGATTACTGCAAACAATGCTAAAAGGCAAAAAAAAATGGTGCAACCATCATAAAACCTGGACGTCTGATGATTACAAATACATAAAATGGTCAAATGAGTCCTTCACGTTGTTCCCAACATCAGGCCGGGTTTATGTTTGGCCAATGCCCAAGGGAAGTCTATAATCTTGAATGCCTGGTTCCAACTGTGAAACATGGAGGTGGAACTGTGATGATTTGGGCAGCGAATATCTTGGTATTCTGATGGTCCTATAATTTCTCTGAATGGCCAAATTACTGCCAGTGACTACGTGAACACTGTTGAAAACCAGGTGCATCCTACAGTCCAGATTTTGTTTCCTAACAATGATGCAATTTTTCAAGATGACATTTCATCCATATCACAGCGCCTGAAGTGCTCAGTCTTGGTTTGATGGGCATGAAGATGCACTTCAACATCTTCCCTGGCCAATACAATCACCAGACTTAAACATCATCAAACCACTGTGGTCATATTTAGAGAGTACGGTGAGAAGCAGTTCCCTCCTCCATCATCCCTAAAGCAACTGGAAGATGTTCTTCATGAACAGCGGTACAACATTCCACTGGAGACTTGCCAGAACTTTTATAATTCTATTCAAAAAGGATACAAACTGTATTACAAGCAAATGTTGGCCCAACTACATATTAATAAAGAAATTTGAATCTTTCACAACTGATTCCTTATTTTGTCCATTCCCTGTTTGATGCTGTGGTAACCACTTAAACGTTACTGGCAATAAATGTTTATTATATACCAACATATGCACAAATAAGTAGTGTAAATTTATATTAAATTACTCTGACGTGTTTCAGTGTTAATACATCATCTTCAGGGAGTTTACAGTTTGTGTCAGCTAAAGTTAAGAATTATTAAAATGATAAAATACAATACAGTAGTGTGTTGTTATGGTAAAATGTTGGTAAATATGGCCACATATGTAATTCCTGTTTACTCCACTCACACACACACATCTAACCATGAATTACATATGCAGCCACATTTACCAACATTTTACCATAACAACACAATACTATATTGTATTTTATCATTTTTATAATTCATAACTTTAGCTAACACAACTGTAAACTGTCTGAAGATGGTGTTTTAACATCGAAACATGTGGAAGTAATTTTAATAATAATTTTACACTACTTATTTGTGCATATGTTGCTATATAGCAATATGCACTGCATGAACATAAATGTAACTACTGACAATATTGCACTGCAGTGCTCCATGCTGTAGTGGAAAGCAGTCTACCTAAGTCTGTACTTCCTAAACTTGGTTTCCAAGTCACATATTTCATCTTATACATTGTGAGGAAAGGTTAAAGTGGGAAAGGTAAAGTTGTCCCTGGCCACACCATGAAAGCACTGTAGGGGCAGTGGAGGTACAGCTCCATCCTTTCTTGAGCTTGGCACTAGGTGGAAGTGAGTGCTCAACTTCAAGCCCAGGCCGCTTTATGCCCTGGGGAAGAACACCCCGCACCCACTGCGTAGGTGGCTGGGTTGACCCCAGAGTTAGTATGAACTTAGGAGAGGAGAAATTTCTGGCCCTTTCTGAGATTCGAAACGCCAACCAATCAGCCTGTATATAGTCGCCACACTGACTACACTACCCTGGCTCCCAAAAGTTCCAAGGATATCAATTTTATTACAAAAGCTTGCGTAAAACGCCCGCGTTTCGGAAAAATGACTTCAACCCACCGCACCTTATACTGGAAGGAGATTTTCAGTTGGTCTCAGAACGGCTAACAAAAGTTGCACTCAACTAAGGATCTGTTAAGATACATACCTTATAGTATGTGGGGCTAACACAGTGCCAATCTCACAAGTTTGTGCATCTTCCATGTTCAGGCTAGCAGAGATAGATAGATAAAGAAATACAAAGTCTGCATGGTCTCCAACCGTGTTCATAATCTGATCACAATTCATCCACTGGTTTGTAAGCTGCAATACACAGGTGGGTACAAACAACAGACAAAATCTCCCCTATATTATGCACACTGTGCACAGAGTGCACAAATATGGATTCCACTGTGCCTTGCACAAAGCAGACACTCCGAAGACACCGTATTTGTACAATGTATTGGAACAATGAAAGTTCTTTTTGTTTTAAATGATTGGGTTACAAAATGAGGGGGTCTACTATGCATAAACCATTTTCACAATGTATTAATTCAACATAAGTGATTCACACAGCAGGAAAGTGGGCCACAGAATATGATATAAAATAAAAGATATCCATTTACGCTGAGCTATTAAGTCAATGGCCTCAAGAGTTGGCTGTTTGCATCCGCTTCTCTTTCTGGTAACATGTAATAGATGATACTGCTTTGAACCATGGCCTGTCAAGAGTGAAGTGGAAATGAGATTTGAAATTGTGTGGGGATACACACTGCAACAATTTTCAAAAAAAAAAAATCTTTTTCATCTTCTCAAGCACTAAATTCCATTGTGTACCTTCACTTCCAGTACAGTACTCTCTGTTCCTTATGGTCTCTGGCCACTGAATGAGAGTTTCCCTCCCCACTGTCTTCAAATCCTCTTCAACCTCATCATTTTAATCTGCTCCATAGTCTTTCTCTTTCCTTGTTCCTTCCAATCTGGATGTCACCATTTCTACAGCACTATTCCATTATTCATCCTATCAGCATTTCCATATCATCTTTAAGCGATTTCATGCATGTTTGAAAAGAATCACTCTTTTGCAAAAAAAAAAAATAAAATAAAATAAAAATAAATAAAGTACAAAAAGAAAAAAATCATACGCCATTGGGATCAAGAGAGCATTCATTATTGGTACACACAGAAACATGATACAGCTTTCTCAGATATGACATGTATTAACATTCTTATTTATGCACAGTAAGTCAGTCTTCACATAACCTGGAGTAGCAACTGAGGTATTTGCAAAGACCTCTGACTTGGTATATGTCAAAAGTTTGGAGCTGACTGCTCAATTTGAAAAACTCACATGCTTTATAATCTAAAGCTTTCACAGGCAACTGAATTCAGTACAAATTCTTTGGGCCAGCAGCCATGTCCAGTTAACATGTCAACCAATCAGGAAGTAGGACTCCACCCACTAGCTGTCACCGGTTTGTGACCAACTATGACCCACGGGTTTGGGCAGGTATATATACAACACAGACCGGCATCTCAGGTATACAGTTTCCCTGATGACAAGAACAGAGACGGTTCTCGAAACAATGGTTTACTCACCACTCGCCATTCAGTCACCTAATGCAGCCACTAGCCTGAGGAAGTTTTATTGAATTCATATGTTTCCTTTTATTTTTTTTTGCCCATTTTCTCAACTGGCATGTAAAGAAAGAAAACTGTTGTAGGAACACAACAGATGGCCTTACCTCCATGGCCCTTGCTACGGCACACATATTCTTTCACATCCATCTTTACATTTTCATTTTCAAACTTAATACCAGTTACATCCAGAATTCACGTCAAAGGCACATCAGTAATGGGCCATGACAATAACGGCCTATTACGGCGAGTATCCGCAGTACATCATCTCAGAAGCAGACGAGGCCTGTACATTTAATGCAAAGAAAATAACACGCTCGCTTTTATGTATGTTTACACATGCGTACAAATAATAGATCGTTACATTAGCTACTTTAATAATTTAACTAATACATAATCTGCAATATGAAACCAGAGTCTGATCATTTCTGAGGAGGCTCCATTTTAATTCTCACTCTCACACACACACACACACAAACTACATGTACTCAAACTGTACAGGTCCAAATCCCTAGTTTTACCAATATGAATAAGCAATAAATATAAACTTTTAAACAATAAAATTAACCACAAATTATCAGGTATCATTTACTTAACAGTACAGTAACATTATTATCCCCAAAGGCTTACACAGAAGTTTTAAGTTGTCAATTTCAGTTTGTTTCCTCTGAGCAAAGAAAAGGTACATTGTACAAGAGCTGTAATCTATAAAAAGGGCACACAAAAGGTACCAAGCTTACCCCCTGCCAGCTTTCACAAAAAAATAAATAATATACTGAAATGTTAAAGTAAATGCTAATTCGATACATTAATATGGCATCAGATTAATATCAAATACTGAGTAAGCCATTGGGTCAACCGATGCATACACTCGATGGGTCAACACTACTTCATATTTATATCACAGAGTGTTGACATTATTTCACACACAGAATTATATTCGCACTCTGCAGTTCACTGCACATGCACACACGCACATTGACACATACACTCAGTGATGTGTTTCAATCATACTGTGCGCAAGAGTTCTGGAATGTTCAGGTCAACATTTATATAGTCTTACTGTCATGGATTCGATGTTATTATCCCATCTCACAAAATAATGTGACAGGAAAGAAATGGCAGGAATGTAAGGCAGACTGGAGAAATAAGATGCTTTACACAAAATTCCCACTTCCCTTAATAATTGCAGTAATCTTTGGTAAGTTCATTTTATGAATTACTGTAATATGGCACATACCAATGCCATAAAAATTAAATTACCTTGTAGCGAAACTGCATCGCAGACATAGACTATCCCGATTCACGTCAGGGAGTAACACAGAAAAATCGTAGTTCCTGTTATGTATTTTAACACAACACATACCTCTAACACCTAACAAAAGAGGGTTCTCTGACAATACCCACAACAGAATATTCATATAATGTAGAAATTAACAAATGTCAGAAATGCCATTAATTCTATTATCAATTTCTAAACTATATTCCTTTAGTATGTATTGAACAAAGATCAGCACAAAAGTAACACCCCCTATTTTTCTCTTCTAAATGTGATGCCGGATAGAGTTTCTTGCCATAGCCACTAGATAGCGACACTCTTCAGCAACAAAAGTTCATGGGTGCTCCAATCAGTCAGCAGTGCAAAATGGCAGATGTCGTGGACATACATACTAGGCGGACAGTGACGACTGAATTTCTTACCACGGAAAGCTCCAATCCAATAGCGATTCACACACAAATGAAAATCATGTATGGTGAGGATACCATAGATGTTAACTCAGGTGCTGGGTCTGTCATCCACAGCACTTGAGCAAACAGTGTTAGGCAACCAGCATACAGTAACTCACAGAAAGTTGGAAAAAGTGTGTTGATAAGGAAGGAGACTTTGTGGAAAAATAATCTCAACTCTGTAAAGGATGTACCCACAATATATGTAAACTTCATGATAACTGCAAATAGAGACCGAGAGAAAAAAAATAGGAGGCATTACTTTCGTACCACCCCTCGTACAATAATTTCCTTCCAACAGAAATGTCAGAAAATGCTTCCATTTTATGAAATTCTCACTTGTGCAAAATAACAACACTAAAAAATATCAACAAACCTCATTACAAAAAATATATATATATATATACATTTACATACATATACCCCCCCCTTTTTTTTTGGGATAATACTAATGTTTATCCTTCATGATGTACTTCACAGAACCCATTATCTCCACAGAAATAAACTCTTCTTACTCTAGAGTTTACTGCAACATTTGCAAGCCAAACAGAATTTCACGGGAATGACTAGGAGGAAATCGGGGCCACAAAGTGACACAGTTTTGATATTTCTTTCCCCCTTCATTCTTGCTTCTTTGTTTCAACTTTAAGCCGTTTGCTGAATTCTTCTTGCTGCTTTTCCTTCCACTCCGGTTTTGCCTTCATGCGTTTTAACTGCCCGTCCCTGGAAATGACATAAGATTGTTTGAATTCCCGCAAAAATTGCAAACTTTAACTGAGGCATTACTACACCTCCTTAAGGCATTCACTCTTCAGGGATATTACATGGCACAGGTTGGTAGTTTGTTACTGACATGTCAGGATAGACCATGTGTCCCATCAACAAGGCATCCTTGAAGATGGGACCCATGGGCTGTCCTGTAACATCATCAACTACTGACCTACATCACATAATATTCCAATTTTTATATATATATATAAAATTTTGTTGACCGTGCATCTCGATATAATTGTGTAAAGAAAAACCAATTTGATGCACAACTTATTCTTAGTATATTTCGTCAACCTCTACATGTTTCGGGCGTATCTAGGCCCATCATCAGGAGGTATAACCGTATGTATACAACAACTGGTACTTATTATTCTTTTTTTGATGACTGTATGTTGTCCTGGTTGGATTGGATCTGACAGACAGTCATCTAAAAGAATAAGTTCCAATTGTTGTATACATATGGTTGTACCTCCTGATGATGGGCCCAGATACACCTGAAACATGTACGGGTTGACGAAATATACTAAGAAAATGTTGTGCATCAAGTTGGTTTTTCTTTACACGAATATTCCAGAAGAGCAAACGCCTCAACTACACCACAGAAAAGCCTGAAATTGTAAATTCCTTTTATTTCAGATATCCTTTCCACATCTTTCGGTTTTATACCATTTCTGTTTAATAACAATGGACTCCCATCACTCATGAATTGGCACTGTAAGAGTTTACTGATTCACACATAATTTAATTAAATCCCTGAAGATGGGTGTTCGAACCAAAACAAGTAGCACAAATATATAAAAAAAAAGTGTATAATTATGTCAAATGAACATGTGTTTGAAGTGTATCTGAAAGAGTGTTTCTGAAGAATATCGCAGAAGGGCAATCGCAACTTAATAACAAGGTGAAGCATAACAATTACACAGCGATGCCGGCTGTTCAGCTTCTCTGGAACCAACTCATATTTTGCAGCTCCATTAACATAATCAGCAGCAGCAGCAACAATAGCAGCAGCATCTCCATCCACTTGTCATCACTGTTAAACCCCTATGTCTTCTAGAATGTGATTCTGTGTAGTACGGAAGCAGTGTACTGACAAATCACAGAAGCCTGCTACGTTCTCATCAGATGATATACCAATGATAATGGTATGTCTACCAACTACAAGGATTTGTGTCCCAAATTAGTGGTCTTAGTGACCACTGCGAGAAACTATGTCTCACTCCAAGTCCATCCTAATCATCCGACCACCTGAACATTATGTCTGCCACCACCGCCATGATCATCATCATCAGTGGCCTCACTCCTCCTCTGCCATATCCACATAAACTCCCAACCCAAATCATCATCATCAGAATTACCTTCAACCTCATCCAAATTTTCATAACTTACCACAACCTTTAATCATTACCCTCACCAACATAATCACATTTATGAACTCTCACCCCACCACGAATGTCCCATATTATTTACCACACACACACACACACAATGACTGTCATCCTTATTTAGTCACCATCTTCATGATCTTATTTGTCATCGAGGCCTCATTACTGTTTTCCCCCATTAACAGTCCACCCTATGAATCTTGCCCTTCCTCCAGTTCACGAAAGTTTGGAGTCATCACCTTACCATCACCATATGCAGGTCATATAGCAACAAGAGCAGCAGCAGGAATGATCATATACAGTCACCCTTCATAATCTCCATCATCCAGACAACCTTAGATCATACCCACCACTGTCACAGCCTTTATCATTCCCACCACCATCACAGCCTCTATCATTTTCACAGTCTGAATCATTCCCCTCACTCCATCATGGTCACCCTCATCAAGATCAATTCTCCTCACCCCTTCTCTCGTCATCATGTCTACCTGTATCATCACATTCACGCTATCATTGCCAGCATCATTTTAAATCACCATCACAACAACAACCTTATCATCCTATTACCCCAATATTCACCCCACATTGATGAAAATTCTCACCCAGCCCCTATCACCATAATCACAGCCATCACCACCATCACATCATCGCCACTTCCTTCATCATTTCCCCACCTCTTTTCTTCATCACCTAATCATTCTTTACTCCCCCCACAACCATAATGACTACTGTCATCCAAGTGCCCTCACCAAACTCGCCATCTTTACCATTATCACCATGAGGATTACGTACTGGCAATGATTCAAGCTTTCACACAGACTCATTATTAATTCTGTGGATTGTGGAAAAGACAACGGTAATAGGGCTGGCAAGATAGAAAGGATCATTATTATAGGGATTACTACCACTACTACTACTACAATCATCATCATCATCATGTGTGGAAATGTGACGAGGTCATAAAACATTAATTACAATACGTGGGCTGTACAAAAAGTATCAGACCTTTGGTCGGCAAAAATACAATTATTTATTTTGACGTCTGAAACCCTAATCCCCTTCAAAGTAGTCTCCTTGGTAATGCACATACTTCTTCCAGCGGCCCTGCCATTGCTGGAAACATTTCTGGAAAGCTTCTTGTGGAATCATGTACAGCTGGGCTGTCGCATTCCGCATAATGTCTTCTCTTGACTCAAACCGGGTCCCTTCCAGCAGCATTTTCAGTTTGGGGAACAGCCAAAAATCACAAGGAGCCATGTCGGGAGAGTAGGGAGCCTGACGAATCAGGGGAATGTTGTGTTTAGCCAAAAAACTTTGAATCAGATGCGAAGAATGGG
>Ga0123352_10020145_pt1 | contig 10629 bp, 3 predicted proteins | sample TergutLab28metaG_FD_89700 | JGI IMG/M metagenome (GOLD analysis project Ga0123352, IMG submission 89700) | Labiotermes labralis P1 segment gut microbial communities from Petit-Saut dam, French Guiana - Lab288 P1 | ecosystem: Host-associated > Arthropoda: Insects > Digestive system > Gut ... | reverse complement strand
TGTAAAATGTTAAACGGTTCTTAGATCAGACTGATGATGGCTGTCACAAGTCGAAACATGTCGCAGTAATGTTATACTTTAATTGTTAGTTGTGTTGACGGAAACATATTGTAATAAAGTGAATATTTAGGTAACACAACGGGATGTCTTCAGTCAAAAAGAATACATAACATAAAAATAAAAATGCGTAACATGACAATAAGAATACACAATTTACAAAATCAAACAGAGATTTACAAAGCATACAACCATATATACAATGATGCAAAATAGAACCACAAGAATATGAAAAAAGAAACAGAAGAATAAAAAAAGAACCAGGAGAATATTTTTAAAAAAACCAGAAGAATATGAAAGTGGGCCGGGTAGCTCAGTTGGTATATCGACTGACTACGGGCTGGACGGACCGGGATCGAACTCCGGTGGGGACGAGATTTTCCGCCCGTCCAAACCGATCCTGGGACTAACCCAGCCTCCAGTACAGTCCATAGGTACTGTGCAGCTACCTCTCTCCAACGTGGCCAAGAAACTGTAACTACAGCCTACGGTACTGTGCAGCTACCTCTCTCCAACGTGGCCAAGCTTGGCCACGTTGGAGAGAGGTAGCTGCACAGTACCGGAGGCTGTAGTTACAGTTTTGTGTACTCCTGATGATGGGTGTGGTTGGCACCCGAAACATGTAGAGTGGACTTGCAGAATAATAAATGGACTGCTTTGTGTTGCATGTCTTTGGACAATTATTAATATAAATACACATATTTGGTAATAACAGCATGCTAATACGAACAGTACATTTGGAAATAAAGTAGGTTTCAGGTTGCTGACATACATATTGGTACTAAAGGTAAAGGTACTGTTCACCCTAGAACAGACCACGAAGACCCAAATGGGGAGTAGAGGAATAGCTCTAATCTTTCTTTAACCTCGACGCTAAATGGGGGTGGGTGGTCAACGCCACGTCCTACATATTGGTACTACCAACAAAAAATCCTTCACATTACAAGAAAAATAGGGGAATATACAAAACTTAACCAAGCAAACTGCAAATCAATAACAAATAATAACTTGCCACTTGTGTTCCTCCAAGTTTCGACCTCTGCAAGGTCATCATCAGGGAGGTATATACAGAAGGTTACAAATACAGCAAATTACGTCTAACGTGTGCGTGTGTAAAGTAAAACACATGCACATAATTTCTTGTACTTCTAAGCCTTTGAATATATCTCCCTGATGATGCCCTTGCAGAGATCGAAACGTGTTGGAGCAACACAATTGGCAAACAATTGTTTTTGTTTTCAAACTTTCGACGTGTTCTGAGTGTTGTATTCTTTCTTTGTGGTGGTTCCCCGGCGTCTGAATTTTATGCGCCGACGTTTCGGAACATACTGTCTATTCCATCTTTATAGCACACCCTATGAAGATGGAACAGTGTGTTCCGAAACGTCGGCACATAAAATTCAGACGCCGGGGAATCACCCAAAAGAAAGAATGGAACAAATAATTGTTTATTACTGATTGTGACCGTTGTTGGATCAAATACCGTACAATAAATCTGTTGCACAGAACGTGGAGTGCATTAAAATTCTGTGCGCAAAGAAATTTTCTGTTTGTCCTCGCAGAAATTATGGGGCTGAAGGAATGGTCAAATCCACAAATTTCCATGGCTACGCAGGAAGTATGGGAACCTTATATAAAGGCATAAAAGAATTTGGATCTTACGGCACATGACGCCGTGTAGTTTTGAACAGCCGCATGGAAAAATAAAGTACGTAATACACGGAGTTATGGTGCTACAGTAGCCTTATTGCATATCTATCCTGAAGATGGAAGAAAAAGATTCCTCCTAGACGATAGTACCTAACTAACTAACCACAGGTTATTTCCTGTACCACTGTTTCCGGCCTGCAAGCTCTCTAGAATACAGAAATTACAAATAAAATGGAAGGTAATTATGAACAGTCACTATGTAATGATACAGGAATGGGATATCGTGGCCTGTTTAAATGCAATGTTTGAACACTCTGATGGGCGTGGCATGTGGCACATATGGGGAAGAACAGAAGTGCATACAGGATTTTTGTGGTTAAACCTGAAGAAAAGAGACCACTTGGAAGAACTCAGCGCAGATGGGAGGATAATATTCACACGGGTCTTCAAGAAATAGGATGGGAAAGTACACTGTTTTCATAAGGCTTAGGATAGGGACAGGTGCCAGGTTCTTGTAAACGGGTCAATAAACTTCCATGTTGCATAGAATTCAGGGCATTTCTTGACTAGCTGAGTAACTGTTAGCTTCTCGTCGGACTCTGATTCATGGAGGTAGCTTCAACATTTTCCTAAACAGATTAACAAAAGCCGATAATCCGGCCGAGACTCGAACCGGTTACCGCTACATTACCCTAATACTTGCAGCGAACGGGTGACATGTGAGAAACCGGTTTATTGTCTCCGGATGAGGCGATTCAAGAGTACAAGGAAGTGTATATAAAATACAAGCACCTGGACAGAAAGCAGGATTAGATGGCACTTGCGAAGGGTCTAAATGACTAAACAGTACATTGGATGTCGACAGTGGCTGATGCATGCAAGAAGTTTAGGAATTTTCTTCTCCCACGTGTTCAGGTGGATGGTTGTCATTCTGCCCATAGATTATGAATATTTCGTTACACGAGGCTGCGGCAAATGAAAAGTGCGAAAAAAAGAGACCCAACTGTGTGCAACTGTGGGTGCAGGAAGTCGTCAGCGCGGGTTAGAAACATTTACTCTATTTGGAGATTCTAGGGTGTGCAGCTGAAGGCACAGCAAGTGATCAGCGTGGGTAAGAATTATGTAATGTGTATGGAGACTGTAATGTGTGCAGCTGTAGGCACAGCAAGTGATCAGCGTGGGTAAGAATTATGTACTGTGTATGGAGACTGTACTGTGTGCAGCTGTAGGCATAGCAAGTGATCAGCGTGGGTAAGAACATGTACTGTGTATGGAGACCGTACTGTGTGCAGCTGTAGGCATAGCAAGTGATCAGCGTGGGTAAGAACATGTACTGTGTATGGAGACCGTATTGTGTGCAGCTGTAGGTACAGCAAGTGATCAGCGTGGGTAAGAACATGTACTCTGTATGGAGACCGTAATGTGTGCAGCTGTAGGTACAGCAAGTGATCAGCGTGGGTAAGAATTATGAACTGTGTATGGAGACCGTACTGTGTGCAGCTGCAGGAGGAGCAAGTGATCAGCGTGGGTAAGAACATGTACTGTGTATAGAGACCGTACTGTGTGCAGGTACAGCAAGTGATCAGCGTGGGTAAGAACATGTACTCTGTATGGAGACCGTACTGTGTGCAGCTGTAGGCACAGCAAGTCATCAGCATGGGTTAGAAGAATTTAATGTGCATGGCAGATATGTCTGTTGAAAACTGACAGTTGTACCGAAAATATCTGTACTAAAGCAGAGGGTACAAAAATGTATTGATTTTATTTCATTCAAGTACTTTCGCCGTCATGTGATTAATGAGGACAGCCAAGTCCTTTTGAATAACAGGCCACCACACTGAACCCCTGACCACTCAGTGGCATAGCGAGGTTTTTTTGGCAACCGGGGCCAGTCATCGCAATGGTTCCGCCCCTAAGAGAAATCAAGAATTTAAAAAAAATCAAGATTATGTATTGAATATCCTTGTACTTGGCTCAATAATTTAAGATTTGTTGAGAGCAGAAAATATTTTTTTTTGTTCAAAATATTCATTTTGCCGCCCCTTGAATTCTGTCGCATTGGGTGGCTGCAAAAATCGCCTCCAACGCAGCTACGACCCAGTGACCACAGACATGGCCTTCCGCACCCGTGTACTGCTAGTAGTGGTAGCAGCAGGTAAATAGAAGGAACAGAAGACTGAAGAGAACCACTGGCAAGAAAACGCACTGAGTACACGATGAGAAAACAAAGAACGGGATCAAAGCCAGGAGCAGAAAGAATAGGAGAGCAAGAACGTGGAAAAGTAGAAATGCGACTATGTAAAGAGATCTATTTCCTAAGAAACCCAATTTTCATTGTCCTTGTTGTATTCCAACGGAATACAAGAAATGCACTATTTTCAAAACACAATGCAGCATTCCACATAATCAATTCCACAGGGAGACAAGAGCGTCATTTTTTCTAGCAACCTTAGCAATGTTCGGTTCCTGGAAATAGCACTAATGCTTGTAATTTTTTTCCAATTATTTCCTTCGAAGAAGTCATTATTAAAGGTTACAGAAAGGGTTAACCATAGAGGTTAGGGTCTTAGACTTATGTTCACTTGAGGTCTGATTTAGAACGGGACACCCGGTCTTCTGTCTGCAGATTCTCTAACCTCCCTCAGTCCCTCCAGAGAGAGTTCAGTGTTACAGAGGAGATAGTTCACTGCTACAGAGGAGACAGGTCAGTGCTATAGGCGAGACTGTTCAGTGCTACAAAGGAGACAGGTCTGTGCTAGAGAGGAGATAGTTCACTGCTACAGAGGAGACAGGTCAGTGCTACAGGCGAGACTGTTCAGTGCTACAGAGGAGACAGTTCGGTGCTACAGAGGGAACTGTTCAATGCTACAGAGGAGACAGTTCAGTGCTACAGAGGAGACAGTTCAGTGCTACAGTGGAGACTGTTCAGTGCTACACAGGAGACAGTTCAGTGCTACAGTGGAGACTGTTCAGTGCTACACAGGAGACAGTTCAGGGTTACAGAGGAGACTGTTCAGTGCTACAGAGGAGACTGTTCAGTGCTACAGAGGAGACAGTTCAGTGCTACAGAGGGGATTTCTCCTCAGTGATAGCAACAGAAGTTCATCACCTTATCAATATTCGAGTCACAGAAGTGCCACTTGTCTCTGTCAGAACGCGGTAGGCGTGCAAAATCCTCAGTGGCTTCTATTATCATTATTATCATTGCTCCGGCTAAAATATGGCTATTTGTTTTTGCCGCGGAACTGTACATAGAACCAAACATGCGGCTTAACGCAATAACTGGTTTCCCGTATCACGCATTTACAACAGCTCACCACTGTGTTTAATAGGCTGTTTATTACACCTGCTTCTTAAAACTGGAAATACTGGGTTCACACCTCGAACCGGGTATCTTTTGTCATTTTTAAAGTCTTTCATGGCTTTCTTCAGTCCCTCTAGCTAAGTGCTAGTAGTGCAGGTCCTACCTCGACTTAGGCCATGACCACTTCGTACCACATGTTTCCTAATTAATGTTCATTATTATTATTATTATTATTATTATTATTACACTCCTATTATCATTAATAAAATCAGCTTTTGCCGACAGTTTATGTGCGTTATTCATAAAACTGTTACAATAAACACACATTACGTCTCCGCACATCACTCAAACCGGTCTATACAGGGTGGTGCAAAGTCATTTGACACTAGAAGCAAGTGTTAACCATCGAGTGCCCAGTGACTTGTGCACCACCCTGTATAATTGAAATTACGGGCTTGTAGTCTGCAGTAGAAAATTAATTCTAAATATAATTTAAATTAATATAAATCCTCAAAGTTTTAATTTCTTAGGCTAAGGGAGGCAAACTTCTCTTTTTAATTTAGAAGTTTTTAATTTATTCTCTTTCTTTGCTCAATAACAAAAGAACCACGTATTAACGATGAAGTGGAGCGGACATAAATGTGTATATGAATGATACAACACGAATGCAATAAAACAGACAGAACTTGCATAACTATCGCACATGTCACTGACACAATATCCACAATCGCTAACGTGGAAGTTCTGTAAGGTCTTGGGTATGCAGAGACGAAAGACGGCGCCTGAGAAACGAGAAATTAATGACTGTGTTTGTATTGGTGGGTCACCTAGCTGGATGCCCCAGTTTTGTACCAGCAGAAGTCTAACGATGCGCGACAACAGCTGTGCGCTTGGGGAAAAGCAGAAATGTTGAACACAAAGAGACATTGGCTAATTATATATTAGCCAAACACAGACACACACACACACACACAAAACATATATTCATAGACGGAACACGCCAAGTGGTGGGCAAGTGGATTTCAATTCCAAGCCTTTAGTGCTGTAGAAACATCTGTCTTCGCGGTGTTTACAAAAACAAGACAAAAAAATAAGCGAATAAACAAGCTGCATTCGAAGAAAGGTCCATTCTCCTCTGCTGAATTCGATTCTTTCTAATTCTCCAAACGTTTGAGACAAAGGCTGAATTGTTTATTTAACTAATTGGGTTCGACAGTTCTGATACTAAACCCCTTAAAGAACACGACTTTAAGCCATTCCATCTGCTTCACATCGCTACAGACCAACCTCATTATCGTCGTTCTATCTCTTTCTTGGTCTTACAAATTGACTTTTCCAAGAAATTTCCCCTTAACAAAATTCTGTAAGAATTCTGTGATTCTATGGCCGTAACAACACATAGATTCTTTCGCGGCTTTGTATATTCTTCTTCTTCCTTTTCCATTGGCACTACAGCCCAATGCGGGCTTTGGCCTGTTGAACAATATCCTTCCATTTTTTTTCCTATCTGCCACCAACTCTCTCCATCTGCTCACTCCCAGCACTTGAAGATCTCTTTCTACTTCCTCTTTCCATCTTTTCCTCCGTCTTCCTCTCCTTCTCGTCCCTTCCAGTTCTTGAGTGAAGATCTTTTTGGGTATCCTATCATCCTCCGTTCTTTCTAGGTGACCTAAACAGCTTATCCTTTGCTCTTTTATCAATTTTACTATATTTTCTCCTTTGCTCATCTCTTCTAGTTCTCGATTCCTCCGACTTTTCCATTCCCCGTTTTCATATTCAGGACCATATATTCTTCTAAATATTTTCATTTCAAAAATTAGCAGAGCTTGTTCTTCTTTCTTTGTCAACGTCCATGCTTCCGCTCCATACGACACTACCGGACTTATTAGTGTCTTAGGCTTCGTATATTACAGTAACAATAAAGGCACTACGATCCCACAGACACGTCATAACTATAATCCAAAAGACACAGAATAACATCTCAGGAAAGTTGAATGGTCAGCAGCTGGACACACAGTTACTCGCTCTGTGCTATCCCGTAAATATCCCATTTACCCTGACATAATGCACAGCAGTTTATTTCACTATAAGTCTCCTTCAGTTTGTAGCTCATGTTCTTGAGGCGAAAGACCAAGTTTCACACCCACGAAACTAGAAAAGTTTTTTGAATAGAACTGCCCGAAAGTGTGTGCGATGATGGCGGTTAGCAACCGAATAAAAGCATAAAAAAAATTACTCTTTTTTTTTAAATTCTGAACAGATCATTAAAGTATTCCATTGCTTGTACTCTCTTATTATTAAACACATTTTAATTACCCCAAACAAATGCAAAATTTTTATATATTACATATTTTTATTGTATTCAAGGTTTGTGTTAAACACGTGCCTGAATAAAATATGATAAAATCGTGCAGGAAGCAGATACAAACAGATTGCAATTGAACTGTTTAACGTTAAATAAATTCGTACAACATATGCAGTCAAATATTTCGCGTCATATAATTACATACGATGACTGTAGTCAATTGCTCCACGTTACAGATAGGTACAATGACTGCGGTCAAATAATTCACGTTATATAAATATATCCGATGACTGCATCCACATATTTCATGTTATATATACTAGTAAAATGACTGCAGTCAAATATTTCACGTTATATAAATATATACCATGACTGCAGTCAAATATTTCAAGTTATATATGCAAGTAAAATGACTGCAGTTAAATATTTCAAGTTATATATACAAGTAAAATGACTGCAGTCAAATATTTCACGTTATATAATTATATACCATGACTGCAGTCAAATATTTCAAGTTATATATATATATACACGTAAAATGACTGCAGTCAAATATTTCATGTTATATAAATATATATCATGACTGCAGTCATATTTCACGTTATATAAATATATACCATGACTACAGTCAAATATTTCAAGTTATATATACAAGTAAAATTACTGCAGTCAAATATTTCACGTTATATAAATATATACCATGACTGCAGTCAAATATTTCACGTTATATATATACATGTAAAATGACTGCAGTCAAATATTTCACGTTATATAAATATATACCATGACTGCAGTCAAAAATTTCAAGTTATATATATATATATATACACGTAAAATGACTGCAGTCAAATATTTCACGTTATATAAATATATACAATGACTGCAATCATATTTCACGTTATATAAATATAAACCATGATTGCAGTCAAATATTTCAAGTTATATATACAAGTAAAATGACTGCAGTCATATTTCACGTTATATAAATATATACCATGACTGCAGTCAAATATTTCACGTTATATAAATATATACCATGACTGAAGTCAAATATTTCGAGTTATATACAAAATAAAATGAATGCAGTCAAATATTTCACGTTATATAAATGTATACCACGACTGCAGTCAAATATTTCACGTTACATATACAAGTAAAGTGACTGCAGTCAATTGTTTCACATTACATAACCACGCAAGATGACCGATCATCTGCACTGCCATGGCAATTCCTGCCTATCCCCTGCCGACACTACAAGTTCCTGTAACTCGATATCCCGCTGCCTGCTTGTGGTAATAAAGCTGGAACTAAATCCATTGGTTGCCACAGATTTATCGTTACACCCTTTCAATTTTTCAACAGCGATTTATTAAGCTTTATTAGAACTGCAATCTTGTATTACGGCCTGCAATATTTATGTCAGGGCCCTTAAATTCATCGCTGGCCGCAGTGGTGTGCTGCAATGCTGCAACCGGTAACCGGCTGGCTACTCACAAATTCAGGGGATATTACATAGTGCTCCAGCAAGCTGGTCCGGTCTGGTCACATGGCGTGTAGCAAGCACAACCACTTAAAGCGTAAATATATACATACAAACCGAAGGAAATTATAAACCTATTTTGTACTTTATAATGAAGGTTAATAAAAAATTAGCAATTGGCAATTAGATCATGGGGGACAGCGGTAGCACAGTGATGAAGGTGCTGCGCTACAAATCGTTAGGTCGCTGGTTCGATTCCAGGTAGTGTCATTGGAATTTTTCATTGACATAATACTTCCGATCGCACTATGGCCCTGGGGTCGAATCAGTCTCTAACAGATGTGAGTAACAGAAGTATTTTCTGGGGGTAAAGGCGGCCGGTGCGTATGGCTGACAACCTTACCAACATTCTGGGCCATTGTCACGTAATCTGGGAACCTTGACTTCCTGGAACCTTCTGGGCACCTCCGGACTGTAATGGTACTGAATTAGATCACGGCAGCACATGACAGTAGCTCAGTAAAATACTGTAAACAGTGTTACAAACACTTTGGCCTTCATAAAATATGAACCTAATGGTACGTACCGTTCTTAAATTTGCTTATCGCTTTTCAAAGTTGACAAATTAACTATTGACGGCCACAGTTTAACCCGTTTCACTCTCGGAAGGGCTTGGTGTAAGGCACACAAAATATACACAACTATATTTCTGTCATTTGCTATGTACGCACATAAGACTTGTTCTGTAAAGTCGAAGGATAGAAACGTAAAATATTTTGACCTAAGACTAAACAGGTGACTGGAGAAAACTGCAGGTTCGGGAGCTTCATGACGTGCATTCGCGGCCACATAATATTAGGATGAAGAAATCAAGGAGGATGAGATGGGCTGGGCATATGGCATGCATAGGAGGCAAAAGACATGCATCATAACGCAATACAATATTCATATAACACATTAATTATTTTTACAGCAACAGAGAGAGACGTTATCGACTGAACGATGTAGATCAGAATAGGGCACAAGGTAATGTTAGAAGGTGGTGGTGTCGTGGGATAGGGTGTCTTAAGGATGGTGACATTCTTCTGTCCTGAACTGGAGGTAAGAGAAGAAATCTGGTCGCAACCCTTTCCTTCAAATTCAGCACATTTCTACCAGACCACGCGACTTCACGTGCCAGAAGAGAGTATTTCTTCACAACCATCGCAATGAGATCCTCAAATCTCAATTTTTGGCTATTTTAAAACAATTTTAACCTTCTAAGCTCTGTGGTTACCATACGTACCACAGGGTTTAACGTTCTGCCCACGCACTGTGTATGTGTTTTGTATGGATCTCAGAACAAACAGCAAATATTTCCCTATGCAACATTAACAGATTGGTGTCTAAAACCAAGACGGAATGTGTTTACTGCGCGGTACGAGCTGAATATTTAAATACACTTCACGTTCATCTCACCAAGGAGGCCCGGTTTCGATTCCAGGTCATAAAATGTGAGATTTGTGGTGGATAGTGTGGCACAGGGGTAGGTTTCTCTCCGAGTACCCAATATGGGCGAAACCTGGGAACCTTCCCCCCCTCCCCACAAACAATGCTACTTTGGAAGTCTGCGAGCATTGGATGGAAAGTAATTTCACTCCGTGTTTATACGGGTTGATACAGAACCGACGCTGTACGTAGAACAAGTTCAAAGGCACGATCAAGATAGACACAAGCCGTCCGTAAAATATCCCAGACACAGCGGTGAACGCCTGCTTGTTGCTTTGTGTCTGTAATTACATGGGACACATGCACACACACACACACACACACACACACACACACACACACGGT
>Ga0123352_10020144_pt1 | contig 10629 bp, 9 predicted proteins | sample TergutLab28metaG_FD_89700 | JGI IMG/M metagenome (GOLD analysis project Ga0123352, IMG submission 89700) | Labiotermes labralis P1 segment gut microbial communities from Petit-Saut dam, French Guiana - Lab288 P1 | ecosystem: Host-associated > Arthropoda: Insects > Digestive system > Gut ... | reverse complement strand
TGGCTATGTGTTAGCTCCTGCAAAAGCGTTAGTTGATGAAATGGATATAGACAGGGCGGTTGCAGTGATTGAAGCATTGGCGGAGTTGGCGTGAATGAAAGTATATTTTGACAATGCGGCATCGACTGCTGTATGTGAAGAGGCTATAAACGCAATGGTTGATGCAATGCAAAATAATTATGGTAATCCGTCGTCCATGCACACTCATGGGCGCAATGCGCTTGGAAAACTTGAAGAAGCAAGAGCGAAAATTGCAGACGCTTTGGGTGCAAAAACAGACAATGTATTCCTTACCTCAGGCGGGACAGAAGCCAACAACTGGGCAATTCGTGGTGTGCTTGGGAGTATTGCACGCAAACACAAGGGCAGGCATATAATTACATCAGCAACTGAGCATAGCGCAGTACTGGAACCGAACAAGTCACTAGAAAACGAAGGTTGGGAGATTACATACCTCTCCCCTGATTCGTTCGGTCGCATTTCTCATCAAGATTTTGCCGAAGCGCTTCGTGAGGATACTGTTCTGGCTTCAATTATGCTCGTAAACAATGAGATGGGGGCAATAAATCCTATTAGCGAATTTTCAAAAGAAATCAAACGGCGGAATTTGCCAACAATCCTGCACACCGATGCCGTGCAAGGGTTATGCAAAATTCCTTTCACGGCAAAACTGCTTGGCGCTGACCTGATAGCGGTCAGTTCACATAAGCTTCACGGGCCAAAAGGTGTTGGGGCGCTTTATGTGAAGGACGGAGTCAAGCTTTCCCCTCTTATTATAGGCGGAAAGCACGAAAAGGGAAAACGTGCAGGCACAGAAGCACTCCCTGCCGCTGTGGGGTTTGGTGTTGCTACAGAGCTTGGAATGAAAGAGTTTGATGCAAACACGACAAAAGTTAAAGATTTAAAGGAATATGCAACTCGGCTCATTAAGGAAAGTATACCCAAAGCTGTGTTTATAGGGGAATCTGCAAGTGATGACACGTCCACAAACGATGATAGACCCACTACACACACACAAGCCACGGCTTGTCATTTTAAATCGAGCGAAGAATTCCCACCCATAAAAGGGCCTAATAACAACAACTCACCTTTTTTGCTATGTGTATCATTGCCCGGTTATAAAAGCGAAGTGCTGATGAACTATCTTGATAGCGTCGGCGTTTCTGTATCGAAAGGTTCTGCGTGCAAAAAAGGAGCAAGAAGCCGCACGCTCGAAGCAATGCGGCTTAAAAACGATGTTATTGACGGTGCTTTGCGAATTAGCTTCTCGAAATATAGCACGCGAGAAGAAGTCGATTATTTTGTGGAGAAGCTAAAGGCGGCAGTTGGAACTATACTATCAATGTAAAAGTTTACAAACTATTCATTCCCAAGCATGGGACACGTTTTTTGGGAAGTCCTGCTCTATGTTGTAGCTAGTGTGTCGTATTTTAAATAGCTAGATTAAGATTGTGCTGTATTTTTTCGTCAGGCAAGGCGAAAAATTGCAGTAATGCCAGTGGCCTTTCAAGATTTTTCAACGCAGTATGACGGAAAAAGACAGTGCAATATTGGTCTAGTTATTTGGAATTCGACACACTAGTGTCGTAGTTGGTGTTATCAGTTCTCTGATAGCTACCAGGATTGACCGCTATTTGCAACGCAGGCAAGAAAAAAGAGCCAACCCACCCCGGTAAAGCTCTTTCTCTCGGCAGCAACGGTGTTTCAGCACCGTTGCCGTTTTGTACTTCTATATTACGGCAGAACAACTTGTTTGTCAATAGCATTTTAAATGCGAAACTTAAGGTCGTTTTATGGTAACTTAGGGGAAATCGCTTGTCAGCTTGTGAAGAAGAATCTATAATCGCATGTAGAGCAAAGCGGAGGGTTGTTTTATGATAATAAAAATAAATATTGACGAAAAGTATGCGGAAACTGAGATTACGATTAATTGCGGGGCGATGAATGATGAATTGGAAAAGGTCATTGCTACACTAAGAGTTTTAGATTGCAAACTGACGGGAACTTTGAATAATCAGACGCACATTCTGGACGCTTCTCGTATTTTGTATATTGACACAACCGACGGAAAAACATTTTTCTACACAGAAAATGACGTTTACGAAACATCTCTGCGCTTATATGAGTTGGAGCAGCGGCTTCCCACAAACGTTTTCTTTAGAGCCGGAAAGTCGAGCATTATAAATTTCGATAAGATTAAAGCTCTAAAAAGCGATATCGACGGCAAGATAATTGTGACTATGGAAAACGATGAAAAACTTATCGTATCCAGACAATATACATCGTATGTTAAAAACAAGTTGGGTGGTGTAAAGAATGGCTAAGATAAAAATATTTTTCGATATGATTTTAGAAACGTTTGCTCTGGTATTTATCGTCATGACCACTGTCGGTTGGTTTCTCGGTGACGCAGCTGTGGGCGACGGAGGACTTTTCACAATGGGTCGTGCAGGTTTAAGTTATGAATCCATTGCACAGATATTCATAAGTGCTACTTTGCTAGGGATATTAAGAGTGTTGTTAATATCTGATTTATTCATAAAAAAAACATTACTGATTTGGAGAGCTGCACTTTTGCTCTTGCTTTCATTTATCGCAATCGTGGCATGTATCATTGTATTTCAATGGTTTCCTTTTGATATGTGGCATGCATGGGTAGCATTCATAATATCTTATCTGATTTGCTTTCTCCTTTCTACATCTATCTCACTGCTCATTACTAAACTGACAGATAGAAAGTATAAAGAACAACTTTCCGATTATAAAGCTAAAAGAGGTGATTTAAAGTGATAAAAATGGATAGTATTGTTAAGCGTTTCGGCGAGCAAACGGTGCTTAAAGACGTAACCTTTAAGGCAAACGAAAAGGAGATTTTTGGTTTGCTCGGTCCTTCAGGAGCGGGCAAGACGACCATTATCAATATCCTTACAAACCAGCTTGAAGCTGATGGTGGTAGCCACAGCATCGGAACAGACATGTTGGAAATCGGACTTATGCTTGATTCAGACGGATTGTTTGTTCGACTTAATTGTCTTGAAAACTTGAACGTGTTTGCAGAAGTTTACGGTGTCCCCCGCAAAAAATCTCTTGAAGCGTTAAAGAGTGTGGGGCTTGAAGATGCTGTTAAAAAACCGGTCAACGATCTATCTAAGGGTATGCGGCAACGTCTGGCTCTGGCAAGAGCCATTTTACACGAGCCAAAAGTGTTATTCCTCGATGAACCCACAAGCGGTCTTGACCCCTCGACAGCAAGGGGTATACATTCGCTGATACAGGGATTGTGTGATAACGGTGCCACTGTATTTTTAACCACGCATAACATGGGTGAAGCTGTTAGCCTGTGCAGTCATGTCGCACTGTTGCATCAAGGAAAAATCATTGAGTATGGTGCTCCTAGCGAGATATGTGAGCGCCATAATTCGTTCAAAACAATCCCGGATTTAGAAGCTGTTTTTATTAAATTAACGGGGGTATCCTTAGAATGAGAAGTATAAAAGCGATTTTCACTAAACAAGTGAAAGATTTAATAAAAAATCCAATGGTTCTCGTAATGTTTCTTGTATTTCCGATTGTGGCTTTGGTAATGACGTTGATGATAGACCTTGAAGACTTTCCAAATAATAATCTGTTTGTCACTATGATGGCGGCCATTTTTGCGGGAATGGGGCTCATTAATGCTGTTGCGGACTCCATCGCTGAAGACATTGAACGCAAAAGTCTGCGCTTCTTGGTCATTGCGGGTGTAAAATCGCATCAATATCTTATCGGCACAGGTGGATTTTATTTATTTGCGGGAACGATTACGTCTGTAGTCTTTGCCCTCATTGGCGATTTCACAATGCAGGAAACTTTAAAGTTCCTCGCTATCATGATATCGGGTGTAGCATCGTCTGTTTTGCTTGGTGCAACAATCGGTATGTATGCGGGAAACAGGCAAAAGGCAACCGCATTAAGTATGCCTGCAGCGTTGCTTGTTGGCTTTACTCCCATGATTGCGGCTTTTAACGAAACGGTGGAGAGGGTCGCAGGCTTTCTGTACACCCAGCAGATAAACGTAATTGTAAACGATTTTTCCGTCAGCTTATATAGACCGCTTTTGGTCATTACTGCGAACATCGCTGTCTTAACGGTTTTATTTGTACTTGCATACAAGAAAAAAGGACTTAAAGGTTAATGCATTCGTGAACCACCTCAACTAGAAATCAGAATTTTTGATTTCAAGTTTCTCATGCTTCAGGGCTCAGAGCAATAATGTATCCTTCTGGAAACTTATCAAAACTGTTCTTGATCGTTTGGTTTTATTACCCTTGTTGCCCACACCATATAGTTCTGCGACATCTTTGTCAATAAGGATCTATTGACCTTCGATGGTCAAAATGAAAATGAAAATACAATGAGTGTTGTGCATCTTAACTATAATTTCTCATAATGTTATGGTCAAAACAGAGAAGTTATATTGTTTGTCTTTACAGTTAATAGTTAAATATGATAAACTCCATCATCTGAAATCGATTGCAAATTTGGTGAATTATGAAAAACGATATTACAATTTATGATATAGCTAATATGGCTGGTGTTTCTGCTTCAACAGTTTCACGAGTGCTAACTGGCAAGGTCAATGTACGTGCCGACAAGAAAGAGTTAATTGAAAAACTTATACTCGAACTTAATTATAAACCAAATGCTGTTGCAAGAAGTTTGCTAAAAAAACGAACTTATCAACTGGGCTTTATACTTCCCGACATAACACATTCTTTTTTTGCATCCACGTTTATTGAGGCTGAAAAAAGAGCCATGTCTCTGGGATATACGATATTGCTATGTAATTCCCTAAACAGTATCGAAAATGAATCGCACTACTTGACAGTCCTCGAAGAAAATCAAGTTGATGGCATACTGCTGATGGGTGGTAGTATCAATTCCAAGACCATCCCTAATGAGGTTTATGAACAAGTAAAAGGCATTAATTCGAAAATCCCCATTTTAACCATAAACGGACATATTGAAGGGATTGATACATATAGGGTGCTCTCTGATGAAAAACAGGGTACAATCGATGCTTTGCAGTACCTAATTAATCTAGGGCACAAGCATATAGCCCTTTTGGGTGGCATGAAGGGATTCATTCCAACTGAAATCAAGATTGAAGCATATCGTGATCTTATGGCACAGTACGGCTATCCAGTGAAGGAAGCATGGATTATTAATGAAGGCTTCTCTGCCAAATACGGTGAGAAGTGTGCGGAAATGTTGCTAAAACAGCCTGATCTGCCGACAGCCATTTTTTGCATAAACGATAATGTTGCCTGTGGGGTATATTCAACCCTTTCAAAAAACGAAATTTTGGTTCCTGAAGATATTTCCATCATAGGATTTGATGATATTTTTGTTGCCTCAATATTAAAGCCAGGATTATCCAGTGTAAATCATAATTATGCTCAACTAGGCGAAACAGCAGTTGATGTTCTGATAGCGGCAATCAAAAGGGAATCTTTTGATTCCGATGTAGTAATCCCAACACGTCTAGTGCTACGTGATTCATGTCGTAAAAACCGCTCCACTAATTAGCACTCAATATCATTCATCTGAAGACGATTGTCTGTTCTTTGACCACGACGTGAAATCGATTGCAACGGGAGGGTAAAACTATATGAAGATTCATCCGAATTTTATTAAACAAGAAATAGAAGGCTTTGGTGTTTCTGGAGCATGGTGGGCGCAAGCAATTGGCTGTTGGCAAAAAGACAAACGTGACAAAATATTAAGTCTATTGTTTGACCCTGAAATAGGCATAGGTCTTACAATGTATCGTCATAACCTAGGTGGCGGACTACGCGAGGCAAAGGATAATTGGCGCAATACATTCTGCGTCATGAATGACGATGGCGCAGTCAATCTCGACAACGATAAGAACGCTTTGACTATTTTAAAGGAAGCATATGCGCTTGGCGCCTCTAAACTAATCGCATTTGTAAATAGCCCTCCATGGTGGATGACTTTGTCGGGGTGTGCAGCAGGTCAGTTTGACGGAACATCTAATCTTAGCAAAGACAATTATCGCATGTTCTGCAACTATATTATAAAGGTGGTTACAGAAATAGAAAAGCAGTTGCATGTGCCAATTAGTTACATCAGCCCAATCAATGAACCAAAATGGGATTGGAACATTAAAAAAGGGCAAGAAGGTTGCCACTATGAGCCTGAAGAAAGTGCAGTCTTGGTTCAAACGCTGTTGAAAGCCGTGCGTGAGCATAGCATGTCATGCAAGGTTACAGCGGTGGATGCAGAAGACTGGGAAAGTGCACCGATTTACTACAATGCAATGTATGAGCAAAATGAACATGGTCCACATAATTTCTCTATACACTCATATTGGTCTAATGTATCCGACAAAAAAAAGGCGCTTTCTCTAATTGACCGTCACAAGATCCCTTCTCTGTGGATGAGCGAGTGGACTGAGATGGAAGAAGGTCGGGATGAAGGCATAGATTCAGCAATGGTTTTAGCTAATGTGCTGCATGATGACATGACTGTGGCGCATGTCAACTCCTGGCAATATTGGATTGGCGTTTCTAAATATGACTATCGCGACGGTCTTATATACGTAGAAGAAGATACTAGAAAAATAGTACCAACAAAAAGACTATGGGCACTTGGCAATTATAGTCGTTTCATCAAAGAAGGATGGCATCGGATTGAAGTACATAACGAACAAGCTGAAATTATAAAAATTTCTGCATATATTAATAGTAATGCTAGTAAAGTCGCTGCTGTGGCTATCAATAATTCGAAAGAGGCGCAAGAGGTTGATTGCTGCTTTGATTTATGGAATGCATCACAGACAGTATATGAAACTTCGGTAAAAAACAATCTCGCTCTCGTTTACAGTGGAAAGCAACTGAATAAATATTTACTTCCGCCACAAAGTATTAATACTATTCTGTGGAGTAAGCAGAATTAACTGTATGAACAATTTATAGTCACATCTAATTGATAATGTATTGCGAGGTGGTACAAAATGATTTTCTGAAGTAATTCGATAGTAAGGGCAGATATTTGTACGTTAAAACAGAAAATACTATGGCGAAGCACTATAAAAGTAAGCTATTCATTTATATTTGTACTATAAACACTACAGAGGAGAATAAAAATTATGAAAACATATGCAAAAATGATTTTAGTGCTATTGGTCTTCGTTTTTATTATTGCACTAGCAGTGGCGTGCGCAGAACCAACAACAGCGCCGGAAGTTCCTGAAGCAGAGTTACTCTCGGACGAGTCTCCGCCAATCGACTATGCGACTACACATGACACCCCTCCTCCCGATAGAGAAGCGCTTGAAGAAATATCCCTACCAATTGTAGATGAACACATAACCTTGACTGTCTATTCTACAATCAGTGCAATGCAGACAGAGTTTGTACATTCTTTTAGCGATACTCCTCTTGTTGAAGAAATTGCCAGAAGAACGGGAATATATATGGACTTTATTCACCCACCCGTCGGCACAGAAGACCAGCATTTCAATTTAATGATCGCAGCCGGCGACTTGCCAGATTTGGTTTTCATGTTTTTCAACGATATCCCGGGAGTTCCAGCAAGCTATAGGGGCGGTGTTGAAGCCGCAATTCAAGAGGGTGTCTTAATCGATGTGGAGCCTTTAGTTCACAGATATGCTCCGAACTTCAGAAGACTTTTTTTTGACGGCGGAGAAAATGAGCGACTCGTTAGAAATGATAGTGGTGTTCTCACCGGGTTTGGCAGCTTTGTTGCCGGAACAGGGACGGCATATGTTGGACCAATGATACGCAATGATTTTCTGAATCTGGTCGGGCTTCCAATGCCGGAGACTATAGATGACTGGACCACCGTACTCACAGCTTTCAGAGATGAATTAGATCTTCCAGTACCGTTTGGATGGACCTTTGGCTCAGACGGAGGTATGATGTTTCACAGTTCAGCTTTTATCGGCGCATATGGACTAACATTGCGTGGCTTTAGCCGACAGGATGGCGTTGCTATTTTTTCTCCGATTCATCCTGATTTTAGTGAGTTCCTTACACTAATGAATCGCTGGTATAGCGAGGGCTTGATGAATAATGACTTTGCCACACAAGATTATGCAGAGCATATAGTACCGCTAATGAGAACCGGCGATATGGGAGCTGCGCCAACCCACTTATGGTGGTTAGGGCATTTGTATGATGAAATCAGGGAGGTCAATCCTGATGCCGACTGGGTAGCCACACCTATGCCTGCTCTTGTACAAGGCCAACAAATTAGGCTACGAAATTCTTGGGAAGGTATGTGGGGCGGACGACATATAACTACGGCAAACCAACACCCCGTTGAAACAGTAATGTTTCTCGATTGGATGTATACGGACGAAGCAATTCTACTAACAAACTGGGGCATTGAAGGTGTGACCTTTAATATGGTGGAAAGTTTACCTGAGTATACTGATTATGCTTTGGAAAATATTGCCAGGTTTGGTACACTTTATAGCAATGAACACATCACACAAGCCATTGACATGCGTCGTGCCGACGGTGCATACACACTACAAGTACAACATGATGCTTGGGAAACATGGGGCAGGGCTACAATTGACAACATAATGCCGGTAGGAATGACATTGACAGCCGACGAAAGTTCGAGATTAGCGAGTATCATGACAGATATAGAAACATTCACCGATGAAATGACACTGAGGTTTATAATTGGTGCGGAATCCTTGGACAATTTCGAATCTTTTGTGGAAAATGTCAGAGCAATGGGCATTGATGAAGCTATTGCTATAATGCAAGCTGCCTTGGATAGGTACAATGCGAGATAGTCAACAGCATGCAATAGAAAGTTATGGAGTTTATCCTTTCTCCCATAATGATTGCGGTAAACTCCATATTCTTGTATAAGAGGGCGATAATTATGACTAGTGAATCTCTCAAAAAGCCAAACATTTCCGACACAAAAAGCTGGTTTGGCAGATTAAGAAAAGATCTAATCAAGCATAAATATATATATTTCATGGCTATTCCAGTGTTAGCTTACTATGTGATTTTCCATTACATGCCTATGTACGGGAATGTTATGGCCTTTCAGGATTTCAGGGCCGGTCTTGGCATTGGAGGAAGTCGTTTGGTTGGTTTTCAGCATTTCCGAGATTTCTTTCAATCTTTTTTCTTTTGGAGGCTGATTCGCAACACTTTGCTCATCAATGTATACAGCCTTATTTTTGCTTTTCCGGCACCAATTATATTTGCAATATTATTAAACGAAATACGATTGAAAAAATTCAAAAGAACTGTTCAAACCGTCAGTTATCTCCCTCACTTCGTATCAGTTGTAATCATTAGCGGATTAATTGTCAATTTCACCGGTACAGACGGGCTGATTAACAATATTATTGAGATGTTTGGTGGAGAGCGTTCTAATCTGTTAGCTCGCCCTGAGTTATTTCGAACAATCTTTATTAGTTCAAATATCTGGACAGGCTTGGGGTGGAGTTCTATTGTATATCTTGGTGCCTTGACTACAATAGACCCAACGCTATATGAAGCAGCAACAATTGATGGTGCTGGTCGATTCAGGAGAATTTGGCATATATCGCTACCCGGTATACAGCCTACAATTGTTATACTACTCATCTTCACCATTGGTAATATGCTCAGCGTCGGTTGGGAAAGAATTCTTCTAATGTATAACCCCATAATCTTTGAAACAGCCGATGTTATATCTACCTATGTGTTCCGCAGAGGGGTTCAGCAAAGTGACTTTAGCTTTGCAACTGCCATTGGACTCTTTAATTCCGTTGTTAATTTTGCATTGTTAATAGTAGCCAATACAGTAATCCGTAAGCTAAATGAAACCAGCTTATGGTAGGGGGATATGATGAATAAAACAAGAGGCTATGACTTCATTTTTGACATAGTAAATATAGTTTTCATGTGTGCAATAATGTTTGTTACATTATATCCCTTCATATTTGTACTATTTGCTTCGATCAGCGACCCGCTTGAAATCGCTGAACTAAGAGGTATTCTGCTATGGCCGAGGGGCTTCACCCTTGATTCTTATAGATTTGTGTTCAGGAATCCTAACATTCTCATTGGATATCGGAACACTTTGATCTATGTTTTTCTTGGCACCGTAATTAATATAGCTTTCACATCATTAGGTGCGTACGTACTTTCCAGAAAAGACTACATGTTAAAAAAATTCTTTACAATATTAATAACATTTACTATGTTTTTTACTGGTGGAATTGTTCCGTTTTTTCTGCTTGTCGCAAGACTTAATATGCTAAACACAATATGGGCTATCGTTCTTCCAACCGCCATTTCCACTTGGAACTTGATTATAATGCGCACTTCATTTCAAGCCATTCCGGACAGTTTGGAGGAATCTGCGCGAATTGACGGTGCTAATGACGTGCAAATTCTCATAAAAATCATATTACCTTTATCTGTACCCATACTCGCAGTGATGACATTATTTTACGGTGTTGCCAACTGGAATGCATGGTTTAATGCTGTTCTTTTCTTATCTGACCGCAATCTTTTCCCGCTTCAAGTATTCCTTAGAGAAATACTCATCTTAGATATGAGTAGTGCAATATTCATGATGGCT
>Ga0123352_10020143_pt1 | contig 10629 bp, 9 predicted proteins | sample TergutLab28metaG_FD_89700 | JGI IMG/M metagenome (GOLD analysis project Ga0123352, IMG submission 89700) | Labiotermes labralis P1 segment gut microbial communities from Petit-Saut dam, French Guiana - Lab288 P1 | ecosystem: Host-associated > Arthropoda: Insects > Digestive system > Gut ... | reverse complement strand
TGGCGGACGCTTGTGAGTGCGGTAATGAACCTTCGGGTTCCATAAAATGCGGGGAATTTCTTGACTAGCTGCAAACCAGTTAGCTTCTCAAGAAGGACTCTGCACCATGGAGTAAGTAAGTACCATGGGAGAGACGGAAAAGAGGACGTCTAAGAAAAACGTGGATGGAAGGAGTACAAGTAGCCATGACAACAAGAAATTTAGAACCAGATCAGCGGAGAAACAGAGAGGAATGGCGTTTGGTTTCCGGAAGACGGCGACAGCTGTTAAAAAACAGGACAGATTAGATATAAAAACCATTTCACACGTAAAAACATTTATTATCCAGTCTCTCTACGAAACTTAACACGCAGTTGCATTGTTCCATTATTTTCCTCCATGTTGTTACTTTACATTCCACAAAAATATTACGTGAAGCAGCGTTGCGTGTTTATCCAACATTCATCAGTATACTCCACCTCAGTACCTAAAAGTAAGTGCCACGTGTGTTGCTGCCGCCCCACAAGTTCGCGCATCCATCCTTTTATTGCCGGCTTCGGGGGTTAGACAATTATGATGCTGGGGTGTCCTGAACTGACATTACACCTACCAGGTTTTCGTAAAAATCGGTCGTCTGGTTCAGAAGGTGAAATAGGTCTTACATAGACACACAAATGAGACACAGGTACAGACAGCATGTTAATCACATAAGTATCTATTCTTTTTTAGGAACAGGCTGAAAAGCATGCCTGGAGATTGCGAACATAGATCAGTATTTGCCAGAGAGCTTGTTGGTATATTAATTTGAATGGAAGCCGGCTTTGACCATCTGTCAAGTTAGATGGGGCTTTCGTTGTGATTGAGAATCAACATTAGGACTGCAGAGATTGTAATAAAAGTCGGCTTTGCAGTACTTATGCAGTGGCCCACAGTCTGTGCTGTTGCTCCACTTCCCACCACTTGGTACTGCTGTCCGTCTCAATCCAACACCGCTTTCGCTTTGCGACTCGCACAAAGCGAGTGACGTTGCCCCAACAAGCGAGGGGTCATCGACCTGAGATCCCCCTCTCCCCAAACTCCTAACAGTAGAGACAACGCAGTTTAGTGCTTCAGGTTTGGCAGGAGGTCAGAATTCAGCAGAGCAACCGGGATATGAACCAGGAGAGATGTTCGAGGAGGGAAGACCTCTAGCTGGGAGATAGTCGAGCCAGAAAAATCTGCTGAAGAGGAAAAAAAAAAAAAAAAAAGAAAGCCAGAGAGGCTCTCAAATTCAGAACCACACACACGGCTTCTGTTGACGACCTCCAAGAGAGAGAGAGAGAGAGAGAGAGAAGCCGTGACATGCGCGTACGAAGCCGTGGCGTTTCGAGAGAATGTTCACCCCGAGAGGAGAGTTCTCATTGGCTGAGCTAATAAAGGCATTTCAGGACGTTAGAGGACATTGGGGTCACACACACAAAGATTTCGCGAGTATAGGCGAGTTGCTATTGGCCGGCCGGGCCTCCACATGACCTTTCTAAAGCGGACGAGAGAGAGAGAGAAAGAGAGAGCCGTTTTCTCTTCTTTTATTTTGCCAAATCTTTGTGAGGCATGTGTGTGGGGGTCTTCACAAAATGTCCATGCGTGTCTGGCATTCTGCATGTGAATCGCTGTAATTGTGACGTTTTGCAAACGAACAAGCGTCATCCAGTTTCCCAGAAACTTTCTCGGAAGAGATCCTCATATCGCATTGGAACTGCGCGCCGGCTTTCATCGATCGCACCCACTATACTGGAGGGTCTCCCGTCAGTCGCGAAACACGTCTGTTGGTGTTAAGTGTGATAGTTGTGACTGGTGATATGGTGATGCATTCAGGCTGGTCTGCACGTGTCGGTTGTGTTCTTGATTGCCTGATGGTTTATCTCAAGGTGAGATTAGTACAAGTGTTAAAATATTATTGCAACGTGATGTGTGGTTGAGGTCACATGTGTGCAATCTAGTTTCGCGAAGTGACAACGTTAACGACGAGGATGATCAAAAGCCGCTGCAATTCAGTAGGCCACGTGATTTCATTTTAAATATATATATATATATATATATAACTGCTTTTCGTAACACAGATTTACAAACAAACTTTAGTGTTGGCACGACTGTTTGTTCTGTAACCAAACCGAATTCTTTTTAGCCGCATTGTGGCAGGTTGGAAATATTTACTCACACCATCCCAAGGGATGAGGTTAGGGGAGGGGAGAGATTGAATTCGTAATCGTCCGCCCCTCCCTCCTATACAAGGACCTCACTCACTTATCCCATGGAGCAGAGGCATTCTTGAGTAGTTGACCAGTTCTCAGCTAGTCAAGAAATTCCCCGCATTTTATGGAACCAGCAGGTTCATTACCGCTTTTACAAGAGCCCACCAACTGTCCTTATCTTGGGCCGGATCAATCCAGTCCATGCCCACGCTTTCCACTTCCTGAAGATCCAACTTAATATTATCCCACCACCTACGCCTGGGTCTTCTAAGTGGCCTATTTTCCTCAGGTTTCCCCACCAAAACCCTGTATGCACCTTTCCTCTCCCCCATACGTGCTACTGCCCCCGCCTATCTTATTTTTCTCGATTTGATCACCTGAACAACATTTGGTGAGGAGTATAGATCAGTAACCTCCTCATTATGTAGTTTTCTCCACTCCCCTCTAATTTCATCCTTAGTCTCAAATATTCTCGTCAGTACCCTATTCTCAAACACCCGTATCCTACATTCCTCCCTTAATGTGAGCGACCAAGTTCTGCACTCATACAAAACAACGGGCAAAACTATAGTTCCGTATATCTTAATCTTTATGTTTTTGGATAGCAAACTGGAAGACAAAAGATCCTGCACTGGATGATAGCAAGCATTCACTGTCTTCATTCTACACTTAATTTCTTCCTGAATAAAATTTGAATTAGTTGGGGTTGTTCCCAAGTATTTGACATCTTCCACCCTTTCAAGGGAACTGTTATCAGTCTTTATATTGTGACTTCGTCCTGCATTCAGATCTCGAGACATGCCATGTACTTAGTTCTATTAGCATTTACTTCTAGTCTAATCTCCTTACTAGCAATACTAAAGCTTCACTGTTTTTCTGTACAGTATGTATTCTTCCCCCCAGTATATTAACACCATCAGCATAAACTAGAAGCTGGTGTATACCATTTAATTTCAAGCTATCCTGGTTTACCTGACCCCTCCTAATGGCATACGCAAAAGCAAAGTTGGAAATGAATGACGATAAAGAATGTCCTTTTTCCAAACCATTCTTAATAGGAAACATGTCAGACAAATGTTTGCCTACCTGGACTCTGCTGTCGGTTTCATTCAGACACATTTTTATTAGCCGTACCAATTTCATGGTGATACCAAACTCAATGAGAATAGTATGCAAGACCTCCCTGCTAACAATCATAAGCTTTCTTGAAGTCTGTAAACAGCTGATACACAGCTTCATAAACAAGAACCTCAGTGGCCCTAATTCAAATAATTCTAACCTAACGGCTTGCCCGTTCAACGAGTTCAGATAAAGCATTTGGCTCCTATATATAACATTTTAGCTGACCAATTACGATAGTATATCGGGTTTTTGCGACTTACACAATAACAGAACCATTTTAGGAGGATGAGACCGACATGTTCCAACTTGTGGTGAAATGAAGACAATTGATTTTATCACAGAGTGTAGGATTGGTGACAAAACGGCAGCGTTTAAGTCAGCAGTACATCTGATCTCTGGATGTGTTCAAGAACGTAATGGTATTTATTTCATTTATGTATGGTTTATTTAACGATGCCATCAGTTTCCCATACTGCAGAGATTATGACTATACTTGACAGAAGGCATCACGAAGTGCTAGAATGAACATATAATGAAAACAATTATACACGTCAGCACTACTTATTTATTAAAACATAGGCTACATGTTTCGACCCATCATTAGGTCATCCTCAGGCCTACGGCAGACTAAGTCAATGGTGCAGTGTGTATATTGAGATCCCAATACGTTTAACAGTCGTAAGAATACATAAATAAATATATACTTACCAGATTTTATGTATTCTTGCAACTGTCAAACATACTGGGATCCCAATATACACACAGCACCAATGACTTAGTCTGCCGTAGGCCTGAGGATGACCTAATGATGGGTCGAAACAGGTAGCCTATGGTTTAATAAATAAGTAGTGCTGACGTGTATAATTGTTTTCATTTTATGACTGTATGATGCATAGTGAGTGGTGGATTAGGAAGTATGTGGAAGGTCTGAATAGAATCACGAAAGCGGGGTCCAACCGAGCGTGACTGCTGCTATTGAGCCGTTACTCAATACATACAATGTTTAACCTGTCATGACCATAGCCGACGGAACCAAAACTTGTGCCGTACCGTCATGTTCCGTCACGACATGTACATGCGGAAAACACTTCACAATTCGGTCATCACATTCATATCCACGTGGAATCTCGGAATTCGTGTTTTTTACTATGCGTAATAGACCCAACGCGAACTGAAGTAACTTCTCCCGGAATTCGAACGTCTGGGAGTACCAGGCCTTCGTTATAAAACAGTTCATGCGCATTTACCGAAAGGAAAAAAAAAAGTGTTCTGTAAGGTACACGTGTGTAACCACGTGCATCCGAACATTCAGAGTCAAATAGGATTAACCAACTGGGCACTGTGATGTGAGAATATAGACCTAGCACATATTTAGAAGGGGGGGGGGTCTTTCGTATTTCGTCCCTAACGTTTGGGTGCAAGGAAAGATTGGGCCTGTAAAAGCCCTCCCCATATATTCATCTTCATGAAGCACAAATTCGTGTGACGAATATTTAAATTATGTTCCGTGCATAACGACATGCCCATTTCGTATTGCACGTGTTTAGTGTCACACCTGCTAGTATTTTATTCCATCAGACGTAAGCTCACCCCTGGTTTACTATGTACCCCTACCAAACCGAACCGAAAACCAACCCAAATTTTATAGTCTACAAATAGCAGCATTTTTTTTTTTTTACAAAGTCTGTTACCACGAATCATTTTAGGGTGTAGGAGTAAAAGACGGTAGTGTCTTCCAACTCATTAGTTCGCGCGTGCGTCATATCATTACTGACAGTAAAAAAAAGGTACGGCGCTGGGATATCCTCAAACCGCAACATGTTCGTACTAATATGATATTAAACAATGTACATCAGCACAACTGCTTTATTACACAATGTAATTACATAGGCTACATGTTCCGACTATTAATCAGTCATCTTCAGGCCTATTTTGTCAATTGAGTCACAAGATCCTATGCACACATACTAAGTTTTGTGAATATCGGTCTGCTTGTTCAGAAGTTGACACGCACAGAGAAGATGCTAATCTGAGAGCCTACTGCCTCTCTTTTTAGGAAGAAAAAGAGGTGAAATTTGGGTTTCCAGCGTAGTATACACTATCACCAGAAAATACCACACCTTTTATACTGTACAAGAAAACAATCGCTTTTTAATAATGATGCAGATACATGTACACGTTGTGCGCAAAATGCAGATTCTAATGTATCATAATGTGGTACGTATGTCAACTCTGTGCTTTGAAGGGTTAAGGGAGCGGCAGATGCATGATGGAAGTGATATGACAGTATTTTAATAATCTTCGTAGTAGTTTTAATGCTTCAAATTTCTGTTGTCGCACGTCGTCACATATCGCATCACAAATCTGCCGTTAACCGATCTGGCTTTATTTTTAACGAATGATTTGCACCAGCTGACTCACTGATGACCCCGGATCTGAACCAAGGAACATGTGGTTCGTTTCGCCACAGGAAGTGCGCATTGCGAAATGTTATATTGCCAGTCACCACGAGACATAACCTCAATTCAGAGAAAGTAGAAGCTACTGACCGATAAGGCTGCAAATGTAGCTAGTGATGTTCTATGAAGCGTTGTGGTCCTTTATTTCACCACACTGAGTCGTATTTATTTTTTATTTATTTATCTGTCTGTAGTTTATTTAAGAAACGTATCAGTAACTTAGACCGTGCAGTGTGTCGGTTTATTGGATTATGGTAACTAAGGAATCGGAGTGGACGTGGAAGGAAGGATACATTCCAGGCTAATTTTGAGGTCTGTTCCAAAATTTTCGTGGAGGTATGGAGAAAAACCAGGTACAGTAACCCCACGCCAAACGCGGCTAAACTATAGGCGGTGATATATATATATATATATATATATATATATGTATGTATATGTATACAAGGGGGGGGGGGAAGTGCTGAAAGCCGAAATATTTAAATATACGCGGGTAAACGCGAGCGGTTGCTGTCGCAACCTTGGCGGAAGCTGGCAGCAGCAGCTGCCCAGGAACTGTGCATTAAATGTTAAATGTCCAAAAATGTATTCTAACAGGTGTGGTTGTATAGGCGTCCGCGTTCACGTAACCGAGTTTTTCCCTTAAGACATATGCCCAACGCGATTTTGCCCAGCACGCCGCGATCAACACCCTCTAACCCCGCGGTGGTCGAGGAATCGCTGCAATATATTTACAAGCTTCGAGGTATATAACTCTTTTCAGTGTCAAGGAAAATATATTGATACACATAAACTTCAAAATATAAGGATATCGATTTATTTTTTAAAGAATTTAGTTGTTCAATGTTTTGTTAGTTTTCAGGTTGCCATTGTCGGTTGTTGATTAGACGTTGACTTTACTTTGGCTTTCTGCACCGTATATGGTTAAATGTTCCGGCGTTTTGGAAGAACTTAACTGTCACCATCTTCAGGGCGACCGAATTCATTCAAGTGAATGTTCCCACTTGAATGAATTCCTTCGCCGTGACATTCTATTGTTTCTCTGAAACGTCGAAACATTTAACCACTACACGGTTCAGAAATCCAAAATAAAATCGCCATTTGAATGTTTTATGCTCTTGTCAAACCGTTGTGCAATCCTGGCCACAACTAAATACACGTAATTTAAGTGCTACAAGTGTGGACGAACGTAATTTTACCCAGATTTCGTTGCATATTCAGGGCACTTGTGGCACCTGTTCAGTGTATGTTTTCTGCTGATCCTGCCGAAGTATTCGCTTGCTCGCGTTTATGTGTGTGGACATGTGTAAGCGTGTTTGTATTATGTGCGTGCGAAAGAGAATGAGTAATGTCTGTTTTCACTGTTTCACATTCACTCGTGTTTTAGACGCATTCGAAAAGCCGCAGAAATTAGCTGTTTTGTCGTTGCTGTCCGTCCGTCGGCGTGAACAGCGCGGCTCCCAATTTACGGATTTTCGTGAAATCTTATAAGTATTCATGACTTTATCAACACCTGTCGGAAAAGGTCAAGTTTTGTTAAAATCTGACAAATTATCAGGTATCTTACCTGAGTATGTGAGTGTGTTTACGATTACAAATTGCCGAATACTACACGAAAAGAAAAAAGTTCAGACAAGAGATGTAGAGAAAATCAAAACACACATTTCATACCAAATACATGTCTTCCAAAATTGTGAATTTTAAGAGGTAATTACGAAAAATGCATACAGCCAGCCAGGCCACAGAAGTAACATAGTATGTGCAAAAAAAAATGCCGTTTGTATTAACACAAAAATATAGCTATCAAGTCATAATAATTGTTTATTGCGTTCGATGGGGTGAAACTGTGGGGGTATGAAGCAATTTGCATGAAGGATTACTAAGTCAAAAGTACATACAGTCTTAATATTTAATATGCATTGCTTTAGACTTGATTGTAATTACGTAAAAATGTGGCGCCACATAGTGTAGATTCAAATTTATTGTTGTTTGAAGTAATAATCAATTATGTAAACTCCGTCTTGATACGCCTGTTCCTATGGAGTTACCGAATTTTTCTCTTTTTCATTTACATAACAGAGAAAAGGAAAATAAATAAAAAATCAGTTATAATATTTCATATATGTTGCTCATATCTAGGATGGATTCTGATGTGTACATAAACTATACATATACCTACAAATTGGGTACGAACTACTGTTTATAAATCAGAAATTACAGAATGTTTCGACATTGACCTTTACAAAATCGTCGTTCTCCAAAGAAGTATAACAACGTGCCCCAACAGTAGTAATCATATGCTGCAATATATATGTAGAGTCCGTGAACAACAAAAAGGGACCCCCGTGGTTGAATGGTGTGACTACTTGAGAACAGTCCAGAGTGCAAAATCCGAATGCGATTTATTCTTACATTGTACGTAAATTCCATGTCGCTTTATATTGGGGAAAAAAAATGTGCTAACGGCCTTTCATCACATCTGAGTTGCATCCGGACCTGCCACAGTTGAAACGACCTTCAGGGTGAAGTTCAGTACTACTACTTTATCAGGAGTTTCGTGAACTGGCTGAGTAATCCTGAGCAGGTTCTTTGGCGTTACCTGTAATTGTCTTACGCCACGTAAGGTGTCTGATTCATATTCCAAAGTTCAACTGTTTGAATCCCGAGGGCGCGTATCTTAACCGATTACCTTGGTTATTACAGTCATTACAATAAGTCTAGGAAGACGTTGTGACCCTGCTGTCATGGATGTGTAATGTCACAGCGCGGTCCATAACGGAAAACGCGACGCTTGGTGCTGGACGATACGAAGTTTTGATTTACAGCCAAGGAACTGACCAAAAAATATCTAAGCGAGAAGGTTGGTACCAGGAAAGCATAAATGGTCCTGAGGTGTAAATTGATCTTTCCGAGCTCTAAACAAACATACTGCCAAAAATATTATCCCTATTATAACGTGTGCGCAGTGAAACCTGGTAATCATATAAAAATTGGATGCATAGATCAGCTTTTCTCCAGTTTCTTGTAGAGAAAAACTCCCCACATGATACTCCATAGCTTGCACCATTATAAAAAAAACCCCTAAGCAATAAAGTCATGGACAGCATTTTAATCATGCTTTGTCCGAAGATAACTTCCGAAACCATTCGAATACGAAGCAGAAATACTGTCTACCACACGGCGACGTTTGGTTGTGCACTTACTGTATTTCCGATTGCTTAGTCAATTGAGAAATTCCCTAAAGACGTTAGGTTAAGAATTATTTCCATTGCAGTGGATATTGTATTCGTAGAAAGGCTGGAGAAATATCTGTCAGTTAAATTTCGTTCTCTGTAACTCGTTTGTATCTTTTTGAGCCGCTCGTGACGTTTACTGTGAAGTACTGTGAAGTGAATAATGGACAGTTTACTTCACGAACTTCACTATTTTATTTTCAGCAGGAAGAATCAAACTCTTCAGTGCATCTTCCCCCCTCTCCCCCCCCCCTTCCAGTGGATTTATTTCAGGAGAGTCGAAACTCTTGGGACCAATATACTTAACTCTCAACCCGCTAACGTGGAAAATATGGTGAGCTCCTAATAATGCCAGCAGATGGCAGATGGGATTTAACTCGGCGTTTAAAGGGTTAATCAGCATCGCCAGTACGCAGCAGAACAGGCCGCTCAACCCGTAGCTCGACACAACACAATCTTCCGTTGCCCAGGAAACGTTTTAAATGGGAGTCTTCCCTTTGAAAAACCGTGACAGAACACCGAAGCGATTTTGAAAACTTATATGAGCTGTTTATGTATGAAGACATATTGCATTTATAATTCGTTTTGTAAAACATACACTAAAAATATAGACACAAACCTGGGTTGTCTGTTGTAATTTTTATAATTTTTCTGTTACTTTCAGTATACTTTTATTGCACATGATGTATAGACAAACACACGGGTAAAGGTATACGTATTCTTATTAGTTCGTCATTCTGTGTGTTGCGCGCCTGCAGACCAAATTTTGCTGAAGTTGCCCGCACCACATAAAAATTTAAGCATGCCTGCTACAAAATATTTTCTTACATCCCTCACTACCTCCAAGCCTGAATATAAGAAGGGACAGTCCCCTCCCCCAGAAATAGCCGCACAGACCAGTGCGGGTAGCCTTATAAACGAGGCTGTTCGGCATTTCTCAGTAACACGATCTGGGATACGTGATTTCCTAGTAAATAATGACTAATAAGGCATGCTGTAGAGCTGTTCTTTCTCAATAAGTATTCAGGTGAAAGCTTTAGTATTAGTAGCAGTGTGGTATACGTCTTTGCCGAATTCAGTGTGTGAGTTTGTGTATGTTTTTTTTTCTTTCCCATCAGTTTGAGCTTATAAAATATCACAAATGCCAAGTGCTTCGAGTCCACGTCAGCTTCATAAAGAACTGCGACGAAGTTACGATTTCAAATTCAAGCTGAAAGTGGTACGTGAAGCAGAAGACACAAACAACTGTGCTGCTGCGAAAAAATTTAACGTTACCGAAAACAACGTAAGACGATGGCGACAGCAGAAAAATGATTTGTTAAATAGTAGTGGCACAAGAACAGCATTCCGAGGACCAAAAAAGGGAAGATTCGACGAAATCGAAGTAGAAGTTGTAAACTGCATCACCGATATGAGGAGGGCGGGGTTTCCCGTTACAAGGGAGTCAATTCAATTTAACCTTTAGACGCCTAACGTCAACTATAGTTGACGTACCGCACCGCTAACCTCCAAAGTTGCATTTTATGTATTTATTCAACAAATATAGGTACCGAATATTTTAAACATGGTGTATAATCTCCGTTTTTTTCTCTTCAAAATGCAGTTTGT
>Ga0123352_10020140_pt1 | contig 10629 bp, 6 predicted proteins | sample TergutLab28metaG_FD_89700 | JGI IMG/M metagenome (GOLD analysis project Ga0123352, IMG submission 89700) | Labiotermes labralis P1 segment gut microbial communities from Petit-Saut dam, French Guiana - Lab288 P1 | ecosystem: Host-associated > Arthropoda: Insects > Digestive system > Gut ... | reverse complement strand
GCTTAATAAAGCCACTTGTACATGACACGACTTAGCACACAAAGCTGATTTGAGTCCTGTAACATGTTCATTTGCTTTTATACGGAATCTGAAATCGTGTAACTGATAGTAATCTACATCAGTGTTCATCAGTCGGTGAAACTTGGCATTCGGCTGGGTAGGACACAGGCTTTCAGAAACAAGAACGGCATTTCGTGTTTAACGTAGGTGTAATATTGAAAGTAGGGTAGCACAGTGGTTAAGGTGCTGTGCTACAATTCGGAAGGTCGCTGGTTCGATCCCAGCTGTTGTCAGTGTATTTTTCATTGACATAAAATCCCTCTGATCACACTATGGCCCTGGGTTCGACTCAGCCTCTAACAGAAATGAATACCAGGAGTATTTCAGGTGGGTAAAGGCGGCCGGTGCGTAAGGCTGAAAACCTACCACCATCCTGTGCCTTTGTCACGAAATCTGGGAAACTTAACTTCCTGGAACCCTCTGGGTCTGTCCAGGCCTGTAATGCGACTGCTTTTTTTAATGTTGAAAGTAACAATGTAATTGTAACGTACACTGCTTGCAAATCTCAGCTGTTTTTCCTACGACGGACCTAACCTTTCCGACGCTTTATGGCTGGCAAGAGAAGCGGTTGATATTTTATTATCAGTCTTTGAGCAAAGAAAACCTCGGCTCCAGCTGGCAGGAATTACCGTACTGGAGGATGTGACTAATAGCTGTCAAAAAAAATTCTACCTTCTTTAAATTCGGACGAGAGTCACTTTAGGAACAGAAGTACGTATATTCATAACTACTTTGATGTTGACGTAGCGATAGGTACCTTGGTTAAGTAGGTCTTCTTTTTAGCTCAATATGTATAATCCAACCGACAACGAGATCTCGTTGAAAGTTCACAATATGCACCTGTATTATGATCATACTCTGTATAGTTTTCCTCTATATACATTTTTGTGACCTGAAGATGGCCCACAGTGGCCGAAACATGTCATCGTCAGCATAATAAATAAGATACAAGACAGTTGTGTTTTGACGTACCCCACCCCCTCCCAAATTGCTTATAACACAACGGGCATGTTGCGCATAAAGATTAGTTCTTCTTCTTCTTCTTCTTCTTCTTCTTGTATGGCGCTACAACTCTGATAGAATCTTGGACTTCTCAACAATATCCTTCAATTTAAAGCGGTCCTGTACTTGTTTTGCCCACCTCGTGAGCTTCATCTTCTTCAGATCATTCCTGACATCATCTTCCCACCGAGACTTGGGCCTTCCTGCTGGTCTTTCTGTGAATGGTTTTCATTTGTGTATTCTTTTTACTGTGCTAGTTTCGGGCATTCTATTTATGTGTCCAAACCAACTCAGTCTTTGGGCTTTAACATAATTTGTTATGTTCCGGTGTTTAATTAATTCATCCAACTCCTTGTTTGCTTTAATTCTCCAAATAACGTTGGCTTCCTTAGGTGGCTCAAATATTTTCCGTAATATTTTCCTTTCAAACACAGAGAGTTTTTGTATAATACTTTCTTTAGGGACCCATGTTTCACAACCACAAACTACAATTGGTCCAATTACCGAATAATATAACTTTAATTTGGATTTCCCAGACACCAAGTTACTTTTAAAAAGAGTTTTATTTGTATAGAATGCTTTATTACCTTTAGGAATTCTGTCTCTAATTTCTTATTCCACAGTTTCATTCCCATTCACAACAGTACCAAGGCAGCTGGATGATCTAACCCGATTAATGTGCATGTTGCCCACCATTAATTTATCTAGCTGGGGTTCTGTCCCTGTACCCTTCATGTACTTCGTTTTGTTCTCATTTACTATTAGACCAAATTGTAGTGAAATGTTTCTCAGTTTTTTTCTTTTTTTAAAGGTGTCTCTCATTGTTTGTTTGTTTGTTTGATTCGGGCAGTGATTAATATAATCATCGGCTTATGTTGAGGACTGGGCTAAGTAGGTCACCGGCTTTAAAAATTTATCTCGGTAATTAACCAACTTGATGCACAAACTTTTGTTTCACAATAAGTTTTATTTCATGCCTCTACATGTTTCGAGCACCATGTGCTCATCATCAGGAGATCAAAATTGCATTACACAGCCTCTGGTATCATCACACCTATAGGTGTGATGATGTGTTCGAAACATGTAGCAGCATGAAATAAACTTATTGTAAAACAAAAATTTTGTGCATCAAGTTGGTTAATTACTGAGATAAATATACTGAGATGCATGGTCAGCAAAACGTCAAAAAAAATTGGCTTTAAAACTCTTGCTGTGTTCAGGGTGGCACTGTAGTTGACATGGTTACTGGACTTATCACCTATTTTATGTTTACCATTTTAACTTTTTTACCAAAATTACAACTGTTCTTATTGTCACTTTGCCACCATGTTTACCAATGTTACCAAAGTGTATTGGTTGCTATGGTTACGCGAAAGCGCTAGTCGTGTTACAACTGCCGAGATGTCCTACATTATTTCATATTTACTTCTCTTCTCAAACTTTGGGTGGGACGTGAAGTGAAAAAGTTAAGAAACAATCTACAAAGCTCTGGTTAGATCCTCGAGCAATCCGTATAGGATTTGTAAGAAAGAGTGGCTCTGGAACAGAATTTTCTTCGACTATTTTTATGTTCTTTTGTCAGATATTATTATAGACATACTCCATTTATTTATTAAAATTACCTCTTCTTTCGACACAATACAAACTTAGAAACCAACAGTGTTATTAAATAAAGCAACAAAACAATACCCACTGTGTATTCTGTAGCACCTCTTCTCAATTTACTGAAACATTAATTAATATGAGTCAAGCAAAACTATTTTATTTTATATGAGGCTACATGTTTCGGCCTTTTTAAACGGTCATCATAAAGCCTTCTAACAGATCGAGTCATCAGATGTTGTGTACATGTTGGGTTCCCAGTACGTTTACACTGATAAAATACATAAAACCCAGCAAGTCACTTACATAAGAAGGAATGACCTGTGTATTGCGTAACTATATGTAGTTAAAATGTATAAAATTGTGGTTGGGCGTTATAACGTCCGACTAATGTAAACATATTGGGATCCCCACGTGTACACAGCATCAGTTGACTCGATCGGTTAGAAGGCCTGATGAAGACCGTTTAAAAAGTTCGAAACATGTAGTCTCGTATACAATAAATAGTTGTGCCTGACGTATATTAATTAATGTTTTAGTATATTCCTAGTACATCGTGATATCTTCCACCAAAAACTTCTCAATTTGTTACCAATACTGAATATTTACGCAGTTACAAACAACATTCAGGTATTATGTTCACCGGTACGGTGAATATGTTGTCAACAGGAACAGTCTGTTTCGTTGACCTTCAAACAAAATGTGAACATGTTGTGTCAGTTACATCCGTTTCACTCGAGTTCCAGTCCTAACACACACAACCACTGAAATTCCGCTTGAATTCCTATTCTAACATCTTTCAATAAAAAAAGTCGAAGGATAAGATATTTACCAGTCAGGCATTGGTAATTTTAAGTAAAAAGAAAGATGGCTACAGACTGTCGATATAATAACTTACTTACTCCATGATGCAGAGTCCTTGAGAAGGTAACTGGTTTGCGGCTAATCAAGAAATTCCCCGCATTTCACGGAACCCGAAGGTTCATCACCGCACTCACAAGCGTCCGCCACCTATCTCTATCCTGGGCCAGCCCAATCCAGTCCATATACCCACATCCCACCTCATGGAGATCCGTCCTAATATAATCCACCCATCTACGCCTAGGCCTCCCCAGTGGTCTCTTTCCCTCCGGCTTCCCCACCAAGACCCTATACAACTCCCTCTCCTCACCCATACGCGCCACATGCCCAGCCCATCTCATTCTTCTCGATTTTATCACCCGCACAATATTGGACGAGATGTACAAATCACTTACAATAACATAATATTTAGAACTTATCGTTAATGCTCGAACACAATGCGCCACGTATAATCTAACAACTCGGACAGTTTACGTTTAACGCAATATTAAGGCGCGATCGCCTGAGCGTTGTTGAACCGGAAAAGCAGTAAGTATAACGTAATGTGACCGTGTGTCTGTGGACTTAGTTACCCGGCTTGCAAAGCGCATGCGTCATGTTATTCGTACATTGTCTTCTGTGGCCTCTCCGCTTTACAGCATTTTTCCACATTATCTCATTCACGGCGTGGGCCGGGTAGCTCAGTCGGTATAGTGACCGACTACGGGCTGGACGGTCCGGGATCGAATCCCGGTGGGGGCGAGATTTTCCGCCCGTCAAGACCGGCCCTGGGGCCCACCCAGCCTCCTGTACAGTGGGTACCGGGTCTTTCCCGGGGGTAGAGGCGGCCGGGGCGTGGGGCTGACCCCCCCATCTAGTGCCGAAGGTCCTAGAAAAGAGTATAGCTATACCTCTACTAACCCTAAGGGACTGCGTGGCCTATAAAAAGGGTGAAAACTGTATCATAAACGGCACGATTTTCGAAAAACATTCATTGATAATAAAATGTGTGTGTTTGACTTTCTCTAGAACCTCTGCCTGATACATTTCTCATTCTAAGAAGAAATCAGAGAGATATGAAGAAAAACTATTCATGAAAAGTGCCGTTATTATTGGGAGATTTTAACGATACTTGAGTTTTGGTGACAGATGTTCGAAAAATCGTCAAACCTCAAATATCACGGATATCCGCCCAGTGGGAGCGGAGGTATTGCATGCGGACAGACGGACAGACAGACATGAAGACAGGCAGATATGACGAAGTTAATAAGCACTTTAAGCACTCTTTAAACGTGCCTAAAAATTCGTTCAGTTCTAAGCTTTATCTGACTATGTTACATAAATATATGTATAAATGTATATAGGCATATATGTATATATGTGAATGTATAGAAGTTTATGTGTTTATATCTATATATGTATATGTATATATATATATATATATATATATATGTGTGTGTGTGTGTGTGTGTGTGGTGTTTATGTATTATGTATGTACGACGCTGTATGCTAATAATATAAACAGCCAACTAGATGCAACGGTAATAATTGTATTAATAATTTCAATCAGCTCAACATGTTTCGGGCCTGCTGGTGACCAGGATGAGGTGGAACTATGTTCCACCTCATCCTGGTCACCAGCAGGCAGCATCGTCGGTGCATTATACCATAGGCTGTTAACACAGTCTAGTGCTACTGAGGATGGGCGAAATTATCGCCCGAAACATGTTGAGCTAATTGAAATTATTAATAAAATTATTATTGTTGCATCTAGTTGGCTGTTTATATTATTGTATCAGTGATGGACGGTCACACAAATTTCAGACGCTGTATGTGTGCGTGTGTTTATATTACATAATACATACATACATATATATAATTATTCTGTCTCTCTTCTACCTCACATCAGTAGCAGATGTACTAGAAAATAATGTCAAAATACGAGGGGGTGCTGATAAGTCCTTAGCCTGACATACTTCCCGTGTCGTAAGACGGAATCGATAGTGTCGTTGGAAAGAGGGGTCTGTTCATGTGCCGAATTGTAAGTCTTTTCTTCTTACAGAGGCTGAAAGGAAACATGTCAGGCGACGCAAGCGATTTCAACAACATGGAGACACGAACTGTCATCAAGTGTTTTTCTTCCCCCTGCAAGGCAAGGCGCCGAAGAAAATTCACGTTATTCTGATAGAAACATTAGGGGAACATGCACCATCGTATGGCACTGCCAGAAACTGGGTGGTCCAGTTTAAACGTGGTGATTTTTCCATCTGCGTTGCGCCTGGTCCTGGGCGACCCATAACAGTGACCACCCCGGAGATTATTGAACAAATTCACGAATTAATCTTGAAAAACGGCCGGATTTCAGCTAAATCAATAGCTGAGCAATTGGGCATCACACGTGAGCGGGTTGGGTCCATCATTCATGAAGGTTTGGACATGCGGAAGCTCGCCGCAAAGTGGGTCCCAAAATGCCTGAACGCGGATCCAACACGTCAACGGTTCAAGTCGTCTAAGCAAATTTGGAATTTTTTCGGCGCGATCCAAATGATTTCCTGTCGCAATTGGTGACCATGGACGAAACCTGGTTATATCACTATGACCCGGAGACAAAGCAACAATCAATGGAGTTGCTCCATAGCGGCTCACACCGCCCCAAAAAATTCCGAGTGCCAAAATCCTCTGGAAAAGTTCTCGCCTCTATTTTTTGGGATCAAGACAGCATCCTCCTCATTGATTATATTCCAAAGGGCCAAAATATCAACTCGAAGTATTACTCATTTCTGCTGGTGTAATTGAAGGACATTTTGAAGGAAAAACGCCGCGGGAAATCACCAAGGGGGTCTTGTTCTTGCACGACAATGCCCCGCCTCACCGGCCACTTGCAACCCAAAAGAAACTGGCCTACCTGTGCTTCCAATGTCTTGATCACCCACCCTATTCTCCGTATCTGGCCCCGTCGGACTACCGCCTGTTCCCTGGATTGAAAAAACAATTGAAAGGTCGCCATTTTTTTTTCGACTCGGAGGTCATTGCTGCCGCGGAGACCTGGTTGGACGGACGATTTTCTAATTTCTGACTTGCGAAAGTTACAGCAACAGGCTAGAAATATATCGAGCTTCGTGAGGAGTATGTTGAATAATTCCCGAGTTTGATCGCTGCAGCTTGTTTCCTTCTTGGTCGGGCTAAGGACTTATCAGCACACACTCGTAATGGTAACTTTAAAGGCAGTATTAACGTTCACTTAGTTTATCTTCCATACTACAACTTGTGACACTTTTCTAGGCGTATATTGCATAACACTTATTGCAACGAAATTAATTAACTCTCTACATCATACGGAATTTGAATTGTCACAGAGGTGTGGCTGAAGACAGAAGTTTTCCGACACATGTCATTGCGTCGCAGGATAAATAATTTTCATTTGTTCGAAAGATTATCCTATTTTCCTCTCTTTGAGTGCTTGACTCGGGAAAAGAACACATTAGGTTCATTCGAAATATTGGTAAATATTTACCCAGTAACACAGAGTAATGTCAGAGAATACACGAAACTTTGTATTTCTTTTGAAGCAAAAAGATTGCCTGAATTAAGTACAAATATTAAAAATCTCTCCACATCACAGCAAGAACAAATTTTACTTTTTGAAATCATATTAACCAGAATCTTTTAAAAGAAAAATTCTACGTAATTATAAATTGAGACAGTAGATTCTCTTTCACCTTACTTAATATGTAACAGTTTTTTCTTGTTAACTTAAACATATATATATATATATATTTATATATATAGATACTAAACACAAACATTTCGTCTACATTGAATGACACATTTTTAGCAGCAACTGTAACAAGTTCACAGGAAAAATCTTGAACTTCAGTCTGCAGATGTTATGTCTAAACAATGTCAGATATATTTGCTACATTTATCATCGCATAGAATTTATTGTTGCACAGTCCGTTCTTTCTTGCGTAAATTGTTGTATTTCTAGTTACCGTTCTGTCTGTAGTGTATCGTTTTATGACTTCATTTCTAGAAGAAATTAATTCGAGCTGAGTGTAGATATTTGTGTGGAATTAGACAAAACAGTTCAACTACATATAAGATGTACTGTAATCAGTATATAAGAAATATATATTATAATAGCACTGTCGATCAGCTGTATGTAAATACAGGAATGTTACGTCTCTATTAAGAGAGAGATGTAAGTCTAGTGTGGGTGATCGAAATATGCTTAAAATAACTGCAGTAAAGTCTACGTACGTAAACATTCGTTTGTCCAGTTATCTTTTGGAATCAAGTAGATGATTTGTGTCAAATTGTTAGGAAATTTCAACGAAACATCACAGGTAAAAAATTTAACAGGACAAATTATATTGTTGTAATAGTATCAGAATATAGATTTCGTAATGAACGAAACGTAAGTTGTATCACACGGCACTAATCAAGGCTACGTTGAAATCTTTCTTCTTTCTTGCTTAGTCCTTATCTGTATCTACCTACTCGTTGTAGGTGTATAGGTCACTGTTACATGTAGCTACACTTAGTAACACACACACACACGCTTACTCGGTAGGACTTCTCTGGATGAGGGATCGGCCCCTTCACAGAAGCATGTACCTGACAACACTCAGTATTCATAAGAGACACAGTCGTGTCTCCGGTGGGATTCGAACCCGCAATTCCAGCAAGCGAGCGGCCGCAGACCTAAGCCTTGAACCGCGCAGCAGCCAGGAATTATGTAGCAGTCTGTGCTGCTGGAACTAAGTACATGATCCTTCTCGTCGTCAGAATGCAAATAATCGTTAAGATGCAGACAGGGTGTTCCACCGATATGCTGCCTTACACCCGAGTTACAGTTCAAAATATATTAATCCGAAATCTCACTGCAGTGACATCCGCAGGTTTTACGTACTCAACAGAGATTTTGAAATTAGGATGAATTTAAAATCTTTCGTAATGCAAGTACAGAATACAAATTACACTCAAGGAGAAATTCTGAGAAGTTTACAAATTTGTTCAGTGCTTGTTACGTTTCGGTTCAGACCACGTGAACTCTTTGTCGGCTGTCTAAACACATCACTATTAAAGGATTCAGTATTGTAAATTTGTCAGATTTTTTATTTGGGTTTGAAACTTGGTCTTCAAATTTGAGGGAGAAACACCTTATGAGGGTTTAAAATTAGTGTTATTCCACCTTAATACACTTAAGAGTTAAGTTGTGTTATATATTATAAAAATTTATTTCGACTGCATGAATACGTGATCTGAGATTGCTATATTTCAAATTAATTTGAGGGTACTGTGAACAGGAGTTTATTAATATCTCTGACAGAATGGAGCAGAAAGTAACTGAAATGTAAGGAAAGTTGAAAGACGAAGCGGTGTGTTACATATAGCTTAGTGTTCAACAAATATTACTTAGGTGATAAAATAAAGAATAATTAAACAGTAAGAGATGCAGAGGACAGAGGTTGGAGGGGAAACAAATATAAGTTTATGATAGAAATATCCGGAAGGCAGAAAGCTTGTCAAGACATAGACGTCCATGGGAGAGCAATATTACAAATAATCTCAAGCTAAACACGAGGCAGTTGGCGGACTGATCTTATTAGTCTCACAGCACGATCTAGTGACAAAATCCTGTAATCACTTTAATTAACATTTGGTTTGCTTACAAAGAGGTACATTTCTTCTGTATTTAAGTGATTAATGGTTTATATAGAAAAAATCCAGTTGGAGCTATTGTTTACTTCTTTGCGCATAGTAAAGAATGGGGTCAGAACACAGACAATATAAAGTTCTGTGGCTTATAGTCTGAATATTGTACGTGTTAAGGAATATGGCGCTGAAACCAATAAACTTATGATTTCTAAAACAGATTTTGTTGGCAATGTATGGAACATTTGCGGACACAGTTACCAGCTTGCTGAATGGGAAAGCTGAAAGAAAAATTGCTTTGTAGACTGCATGAATTAGAGGAAGTGCAATGAAGAATAAAATTTTTAGATTAAACATACAGTCTTATGCAATAAACTTATACTGCTCTATTACATAGACAGAATAGTGGATGGATTGCTTTGAATTAAGGAAGAAATGGATTGATTGCCATTCTGACGGACTGGTTAGATCTGCGATTGATACTGGTAAATTTGAAGGCATTTGAAGCTTGAAGGATTCAATAGAAGTCATAAATTCCAAGGCAACTGTAGGATCGTAAAATAAGTGGCGAGTGGGGGGGATAAAGGATTGAAAATAGTGGCTCAATTGTAAATGAAATTACAATCTATCCAAATTAAACAAAATACTAGAAAGATCAATTTATTGGACGGTTGAACGGATTGGTTAGATTGACAGGATATAATTGTGCTGAACAAATTGCGGATCGAGCAGTTGAAAGAAGAATTTAATAGCTGGACTGTATAAATTGAACAATAAGCTGGTTAGAATTATAGATTAAATTAGCGGAAGGACGCATGGCTAGATTATTGAATAAATTAATAGAATGATACTATAAATGGTATCACCAGCTGTGTAGGGTTACGGTTAGGTTAGGGGAGAACATATGGAGAAAGACAGGCTTTTCGCTCTGTGTTTGCATTTCAGCTCCAAAAGTGAGGATTTCATGAAAGAACACATGTTTTCTAACTGTTATATTTCCAGCGTTCCGGTCAATAATTTGCAGATAGCTCGCTATATATAACAAACACAGGACACATCCGTAGTGTTACAACTCTGTACAGACTGCATGTACTGAGCGCTAATTTGAATGTAAATTGTGCAGCGGCCGGTATTACCATATTTCACGTGCATTTCACCTCCCCCCCCCCAAAAAAAATAGGGGAAGGTCTATGAATTGTGGGCTGTTTCACTGATAAAACTCTTTTGCCCAATGCTTTTATAAAATGCATGGACGTGAAATATGTGCTGCGTAATTGACTTCCAAACAAATTGGTTCGCGGGGCCCATTTATCAACAGATGCTAAAAAATATTTTACATATTAAAAGTTAAAAAAATTATGATCCAGGGAAATTGTGCCCTTCAGCGTTGGTACTACGGAAACGTAAGTAAAGCCCCCTTTCATTTCAAAGAGTCTCTCTTTTTTTTTTTTTTTTTTTAAAAGGGGG
>Ga0123352_10020139_pt1 | contig 10630 bp, 10 predicted proteins | sample TergutLab28metaG_FD_89700 | JGI IMG/M metagenome (GOLD analysis project Ga0123352, IMG submission 89700) | Labiotermes labralis P1 segment gut microbial communities from Petit-Saut dam, French Guiana - Lab288 P1 | ecosystem: Host-associated > Arthropoda: Insects > Digestive system > Gut ... | reverse complement strand
CTAGGAGCAAGTGTTAATGGCTCCATTGTGATTGTTTTGTGTGTTTTATATGACGTGTTCTATATTTCGCGAGCAATCCTGCTCCATGGAATTGGGGGAATGAATATGAATGTATGTATGTATTGCTTATAAGTCAAACGAAACGTGAACGAAGCCCCTATTACAATACAAATATGTCTGCGTATAGTTGTAATGGACGGTCCTTTCATTTATCTGTTGACTGATGCATCACAAGTGTGTCTTACCTAAAAAAAATGGGTCAACGCTTTGTGCAGCACTTGTGGAAGATTAACATGCGTTTATCACACGTCTTTGGATAGGGACAGGTGGCGAACAGTTAAAACCTGCAATGAACCTCCGGTTTCACAACATTGAAGCACTTTCTCGACCAAAGTGCTACCGTACAACTAATGAAACAAGGGAATATGATCTGTGGGAGTACGCGTTACGCATGGAAGTATTAGGAGCATGTGGTGGATAGCTATAAAAGATGATCTGTGGTTGATACCGTGGAGACAGATATGGCGGCTGACTGTGCAAAGTGCAATTTGGAAGCAACAGGAGGAGGAAGGCAAAACGGGCGTAAAAGTAAGATGGTTAAAGTAAGTAAGATGTGATGCTTTACGTAACTATATTGAAAGTGTTTTAATGATTTATTCACCGGCATGCTTGGTATATTAGACTGGAATTTTATGGTTTAACGATGCTGTCAGTAATTTAGGTTATATAGCGCTGAATGGTATGATGATTAGTTGAAAATGATGTGGAAGGGAGCGGTCGTGATCTCATTTCGTCATTGTGGTGGCATTTTGACCAGCATTAATTTTTTTGGGTTCCCTTGAGCATGCTTTCAATGAACCTTTTGAAAGGGCATTATTTACACATTTGTCTGTACGTAATTTCATTTTGTTGGTGAGTGAAAATTCTGTTTTCCCTGCTTGTTAACAGTTGATATAAGAATATGGGTGAAGGATTCTATGCGCATTCTACTACATACCTGCCTGTATCTGTTGCTGCAGGGCTTGTATAGGTTAGGTTGGCGCATCGCGCAGTTGAAACATACAGAAATTAGCCCCACAAACTGTTTTGGAATGAACACGTCATTGTATGTGGAAGAAGTATGTTTGATACTTAAAATCAATTTTGTATTAATTACTTAAATTAATTTTACAGTATTTATCATTGTAATGGTGCTTAGTACATGACAAAAAGAATGCAATAGGATAAATTCAGAAACTTACAGCGTCTATTTATGGGTACAAATCATTAACACAAATTAGAACTGCTATCTGAAGAGCTGCATTGTGTAATCCATGGGTTACTGCTGAGGGTTTGGCTATGCTGCATCATGGAACAGCAGGTAACACTGGGATCTGAATACCTCGTGACACAAGTTTATTTCCCAGAACGGAGTCCTCAGCTACACCACTGTAAAAACCATAAAACTCACTTAGGCTACTGCTATTGCTGAGACACTGCTATCCTCACAATCTTCTACATGCTGTGTATGGTTGTGAAAGAATTTGCTGCACAAGTAAGAAATATAGTTGCCTCAATGTTTTCTCCATGTGACAGTACCTTGTAAACATTTACCAGCACATAATACTGACAGTAGTTCTTCCAATACAAGGTAGTCTTGCCTGTGATATACTGGTCGAAGGCTTTACTGTCATTGGGAAACTCAGTGACCATTGCTTCCGATGCGTTTAAAAAGTCATCAGCGTTTAATGAACACCTATAATAGCTGAAGATACAGATCGGTTCCTTAAAAAGAGATATGCAGTTACACCATCATTACCAGGTTCTGTCTAGTTCATGGCTAAAGTCATCTGTTAATTAAATTTTTTAGCCTTCCCTCCCTCCCTCCTTCCCTCATTTCTTTCTTTCCTGATAAAAATTTAAAAACATAAGAATGATATAAATTACTTAACACTGAGGCAGTTTTCATTCTGTAATTTGAATAAGAACAGTGCTATGACCATATAAAATGAGCTGGTGGGCCATGCATTGGAGACTGCTGATCTAAACTGTTTATTTATTCGGAATTCACCTCACATGTATGATAACAGCAATACAGACGTTTGTATCCAGCGTAATAAAAATGTCCTTTAGTTTCTCATGCCCTTGTTTTCCTATTAGTATAATTGTTAGATTTATTTGGTTTGACTTATCTTTTTAACAGTATGGAATTAAGTTCCTCCATTCATCACATTATGGACATTTGGTTTACAGATAATCACTTTCACATACAACAGTAATGAGTACCCTCTTTGTTTTAAGGACTGCTTTTTCCTCCCACAGACAGTTGGTCTGTAATGTGGTTCAGGTGAGCACATGGGTAAGTCAACATGCACTGATGTTGCTGCATGTAAATTAATGGAAATGGGATTTTCCTTGTACAGAGTTTCACTGTTTACAGTTTTTGCAGAATGGATTATTTCCCTAAAGGGAGGGATGGGTATATATGAAGAATAATAAAATGGCACCATTTCCTCAGAACAGAAAAAAGAGGCAAGAATCACTGAAGTAATTTAATTTTCATCAAATATTTGTTTATAATTAGTTTTTTCACTACTTCCATCTTCACAGCCCCACTGAAATATCATTGTGATGATTATTATTTGTGTTACACAGGCTTTTGTACTCTTATGATGAACATGACACAGGACACACTAATACTTCCCCCTTTCCTGTACTTCCCTGTTTCCTTGCAGGGTAGACATTCTCTTCACGTGAATGTTGGTAGAAATAACCTTAGGTACTGGGCTGGTTGACAGAGACAAGGGGGCTGAGACAAGTAAGCCTGAGCATCACTGAACAACCATAGGATGACTCTCTAAACCCTCAGCATGGTCTCTTGGGAACAACATAAACAGTAAACTGATGCTGGTTAACTTCCACTTAAAATGTTCCATATTTGTGGAATATATGGCATAATGATTTAATTACTGTAGGCATGAATGTGGATGCAGTTTTGGGTTTTTTTTTGCAGATCTTGTGCCTACATGGATATCGCCAAAGTGGACATGTTTTCAAGCAGAAACTTGGGGCATTAAGGAAAGCTTTGAAGAAACATGCAGAGCTGGTTTTTGTGACAGCACCCAATAAAATTCTATCAGCTGAAGACACACTTCTTTCTAGTGAGGATGCACAGAATGATGGTATGATTTGCATAGTTACAGTAAACACTGAATAATGCTTGACAGTTTTAATTCTTTGATGTTTGAAATTAAACTCACTGATGTGCATAAAAACAAATTATACCTCACAGAAAGCACCGCATCTCCTTCACAAAGACCAGCCTTCTCTTAAGAGAAGTCATCCCTGTTAAACTGTGAGAATCACACTAAATGCATTCTGTGGACAAAATGGAGGCAGGTGGTACATTTAATTATCACTGTGCTGTAATGTTTAAAAATATTTTTACAAGGATGTTTTGCTTTTGAAATTAATATGCTTTACCTATGTTGGCTTACAAAATGTTCTGGATCTGGTGAACACAAAAATCTATGCTTCTGCTGGTACTGAAGTTATGATTATATATCCTTACTGACTGACATACCCAACTTACAAGTAGATTAGATCAGTTGCAAAAATAGTATCTTAATAACTAGTTACATCTAGTGGAGTCCTCAAGAATCTAATAGTTCTACAGCTGGTCATGAAATTTTCCATACCTTTTGGAACATGTCAGTTCATAATGTGTTCATAAGAGCCTTCTGTTGGCTTCTGTCCTGAGCCAGATGAATTAATTTCTAATCTTCACATCATACTTCTTTAAGATAACATTTTAATACTGTTCGTCTCTCTGTGCATGGGTATACCAAGTGCTCCATTTCATTCGGTTGATCTGATTAAAATTTTGTATGCATTTCTGTTCTGTCACATGTCCCATCCATCTTACATATAATATTTGGTGACAAGTACAAATTACCAAGTTTCAAAAGGAACTCTGTTATTGTATTGCATTCTTGTGTAAAGTGGGTTGAGTTCAGTTTTTTTGAAGTATTAATTAATATTGCAGCATTCTAACTCCTTTATTTTTCAGACCAATATAGTTGGTGGTTCAGCACAGAAAACATGACATTTGATTCAAAGAAACCATCTGATGTTTGCTTGGGTTTTGAGAAGAGTTTATCCCTTATTGAAAAAACTTTTGAAGAGCAGGGGCCATTTGATGGTTTGCTTGGATTTTCTCAAGGAGCAGCCTTTGTGGGCATCTTGTGTGGAATGCAGGAAACAAATTGTGGGTAATTTGTTGTTATTGTTATATAGTTTGGCTATCTCATTTTGGAAGAGGCATGGACTGCACATCAGTGTATATGTAACTTTTAATAGATTCTGTGTAGAAGTGATTGAATTAAAGACTGGCCTGTGTCATGTGTTAATGATTGGCACTCCTGCATATTTGAGAGTCTCAGCTGGAAATTTGCTATTCTGATTGAGGTTCTTTTCTGTTTTCCTACAGTCTCTTCAGGCAGATACCAAGATAATACCTCAGATTAGGCAGTGACCACCACCATGTTTCTTCCAATTTATGATTTATAGATAATCATACCATTTGATGCTGTATAGTCCACCAGCATCAATAAATAAACTGTTTACTTTGCATTTGTATATGTCTACTGAAAATTGGACTCAGTGTTTTCTATAGGTGCATTATGGCTAGGACTGAATATAATACTGATTGGATCCAACAGTATGTGGTTATGATTGTAAAGAAAGGTTGAGTTGATCCCAAAATATCTGGTTGTGCTTATGCAGAGGCTGGCTGGGTCCTAGTGTATCTGGTTGGGTCTCTGAAGAGGTCATTTGGGTCCTAGAATATATGTGATGACAAAGAGGTCTGATTGGGTCACAGCATATCTGGATGTGCTTTAAAGAGAGAAGTGCTTGCCCATGTCAGAATGACACCAACTGTTCAACCTTGCCACATTTACATAGGATGTAATACCTACTTACTAACTTACTTACTTACTCACTCACTCACTCCATGGAGCAGAGTCCTTCTTGTGAAGCTAACCAGTCTTCAGCCAGTCAAGAAATTCCCCGCATTTTATGGAACCTGAAGGCTCATTACCGTAGTCACAAGTGCCCTCCACCTGTCCCTATCCTGAGCCAGCTTGATCCAGCCCACACCCCCACATCCCACTTCCTGAAGATCCATCTTAATATTATCCTCCCATCTATGCCTGGGTCTCCCAAGTGGTCACTTTCCTTCAGGTTTCCCCGCCAAAACCCTGTATACACCTTTCCTGTCCCCCATACATGCTACATGCCCTGCCCATCTCATTCTTCTCAGTTTTATCACCCGAACGTCATCGGGCGAGGAGTACAGCTCATTAAGCTCCTTGTTATGTAGTTTTCTCCATTCCCCTGTTACCTCATCCCTCTTAGGCCCAAATATTCTCCTCAGCACCCTATTCTCAAACACCCTCAGCCTACATTCCTCCCTCAGTGTCAGTGACAGTGTTTGACACCCATACAAAACAATGGTCTTAATTATAGTTCTATATTTCTTAATCTTTAAATTTTTGGATAGCAAAGTGGAAGACAACAGATTCTGCACCGAATAATAGCAAGCATTCCCTGATTTCAATCTGCTCTTAATTCTTACATAGGATGTAATTATGATTACAGTCTTGGGATGTTGAGTTTTAGCCCATTGTTACCATTGATACATACCTGTCTAGCAAATAAAATGAAATGTGTTTGTGGAACTGCCATTGAATGTAGGTGGTGAGAGGTGATCACTCATACTGTCCACTGGACTGCGATGCTGCACACCCATGTTTTGGATGCACCTGCTGCTTCCATCTTCTTCTCTGAAGATGCCGCCAGCAGGGTCCTCCAGAATTTAGACACCCATCTCCAGGACTGTGCAGCATCTTATCCCTGACCTGTTCACTATGAGTTTTCCATATATTCATGTTTGGCCTCCAGAAAGCATGAAGGGCAGTAGATTTGAGTCAAATGATATCAAGGCCATGGTGATGCATTGGTCCCATTTGTGTGCAGGAAATTCTTTGCAGATAAGACCTGTTGGCTAGTTTGCCATTTGGATTCCTTCCTATATGCCCAGTGGGACTGTTGTTAACAGTTTCTACTGTTTCACCTAGCAGTGTCCCAAGAGTTTTATTCCAATGATCCTCCCTCCTACTGGTCTTAACATTCCATAGATCGTAATATTCACAACAGTGAGCATTTCAGGTCTCATGTGATGAGTCTTCTTCTTCTGCCTCAGCTTTACAACTCTGTGTGAGGTTTGGCTTGCTCAATTATTCCTCTCCGTGGTTTCCTTTCCTGTGCCTTCTGTTTCCAATTTTTTACTCCCATCTCATGTGATAAGTCAGTTAAAGTTAATGCATTATACATGTTTTTTTTAGCATTTCTTAAGGAGAGACAGGCATATGATAGTGCAATTGCATGCTGCCTGTGTCTCCAAAACTTGGTATGAACACCATGCCAATATAGATTATTCCACTTCTGTAGTTCTTGACTTATACCGTTAATAATAACAGAATGGCAACATTGCAGACTTATGAAATAGCAGTGTAGGTGGCATTATTTAATTTAGGGTCTTGGAATGTTATGTGGTAATAGATAATGTGCATAAATGCAGTAGTTTTACTGTGGTGTGTACAAGGCAACATAGTGGCTGAATGAAATAAATATCCATGCTGTAGGTTTAATAGAGGTAAGTAGCTATGTACTTAAAGTTTGGATGGAGCTAAATCATAAATATTCTTCCAAATTTGTGTGAAACTTTGTGTTAACATTATAAACATAGCGACAGTTTGAAACTTTGAGGTTATGTTGTATGCATTAAACCTGGAATATGTAAGTGGAAGTTATGCATGGGCATGGATCCATGATTGTACAATTATTATACTTAGTAATTATTCATTTATAATTGTTGCCAGAACTTGTTAAAGAGAAAATATACTAGGATGTAATGTTTCTGGTTCCAGTTACCTGCTGTGGATCTAACACAGCATACAAAGATATTATAAAATGTACTGCATATTCCTGCCAATATCTGTGTAGTCACAAAGTAATTTGTAAGTACTGCAGTACAGTTTTTAGATGTTACTTGAATCCTCATTCCCTATCATTTTAATTAAAACATTTAACCTTGAATTTTGAAACACAGTTTCAGTCCATCGTGCAAGTTCTGTTATATATTTTGATACTGACAAAGCAACCATATCTGGGATAAAGGGTACCTCTGCTTATTGTATATACAACCAGTGCATATTTAAATGTTATTGGTTTTATCTTTTAGGGTTAAAATATGAATTCAACTTTGCAATTATGGTAGCTGGATTCAAATCGCTGTGTCATCCTCACCTTAACTATTACTTCAAGGAATCATTAATACCATCACTACATGTATATGGAGAGAATGACAAGGTGATCAACAGAGGTGAGTCGCACCACGTGAATTGCAAAGGGATATGCTGATAATTATCAGGCTTGTGTGTTAGTAACTGCTGATGCATCAATGTTACCAGTTAAGCTACTGGATTGGATGATAATTATATATCACCAATTTTGAGCTGTATGTACAAAGTGCTGCTTGGCATTGCAGCGAGTTTAGTCATGTCACTAGTATGTGCTGTGTTCTTAGCACTAAGCTTGAGATTCACTGGAAGATGGCTGATTAAGAATTCAGGGCATGACAATCTTTCACTTTAAACATGAAATCATTACACAAAGGTCTAATTTTTTGTGGATGTTTGGTTCTTTATAGTTGACATAATGACAATGGTAGTAGCATATAATCTAGCATGAAAAGGTGGGATTAACAAAGTGATTTGGAAAGGTTGTGCAGTGCTGTGGTCACAGCCTAATTTGACATATGGAACTGGAATGTACCTAGATGGACTGAGAAAATTCACAAAATGTCTCAGCTTAGCCTGTCTCTGGGCAGTGACTTAAACCTGGAGTCTATTGCATATGGAGCATGGGTGCTACATAATTGTGATGTTAGATGTAGCATAAAAATATTTGTTGTTGTGGCTAATAGCTCCTTGTGGCCAACTGTCTTGCCTGCTGGTCAGGACAAGAGTTCATTTGTATGTCTGGATATTTACAGTGCAGATTGTAGTAGTATGATGGTGGCTGTTAGCTGTGGCACCTTATGTCAGGTATACCTGTCAGAGATTGTGATGCTCAGAACACCAAACAGGTATGGCAGATGACCTTGGTTGTGCAGCTCCATTTAAATTCTCATCTGCTGCACATCGCACGGGGTATTTAATTCTAGCACCAAAAGTGACGTGCCAAATCTAGTATTCCTTTTATTCCCAAACTCTTCAGACAAGCAGTGATGAGTCAGGTGCAGTGGAACAGAACAGTGCTGCGTTCTTCACCCTTCTGCTAGACCTGATCCCTAGATCAGGATTCACCAATGACGATAAAAGTTGCCATTCATTCCTTGGGATATGGTGGCTTACCTTGTCAGTATCACTGTACATAGTAGTCAAAATTTAAAGAAGGAATGACAGATTAAGAAATTAATTAAAATAAATAATGGGCATCAGGTTCCAAATTACATCCAAAAACTCTACGCCAGTACTTGCATAGTCCTTTTAACAGCCATGGCTACAGTAGGTACTGGAAAGAGTACAGAGGAACTTTCATATCTTTCGGGGTTATCTGTTGGCTGTACAGGAGGAAACGTGAAGTAGACAGTAAAACCACATTGATATTGGTCATTAATACAGTATATTTAATTTTAGTCTGTATTGGGCCACCATAACCCAGCACTTTAATAAAAGCTCAAACTTAGTGTTGCCAATGTATGTGACATTGGCTGATAAGTCCCATTTCATTTGTAAATCCTGCCTGACCATTTTTCTATATGATGTGTAATCACTTCATCCATCCACTCATCTTCATCCACTTCCTGTTCAAATCTCTTATTTAAAATTTCCTTTCATATTTTCCCCTTTGCTTGATGCCATCTAACATGTGGCTGAGCCAAATTATTCTGGATTATCCCATATGACTGTCCCCACATATTGTAATTCTAATGCTCTGGTGGTGTGTGCTTGTTCTCAGTGCTCTTTTTACAAGGCCAAACCATTGTTGACTGTTTTCTTTCCTACTTTTTTATTAACAAAATTTGGATTCCAACTGCCCAGAAAGATTAAAAGTCTTATTTTCTCCCTTAGTGTTTCCTCCATACCTCTCAGAAATTTCATATCCATTGCTTGGATCTTATTTTTGGTATGTTAACAGTAACATTGCATATATGAAATATGTTTGCAGAAGTTTGGGCACTTTGTAAGATGTGTTGAAATTTCCAACAGAAGTTCTCATGTCCAACATTCTCCTGCATTGCAGGTTTCATTTAACATCTGTCTGAATATGACTGTTTCCCAGCTAGCACATATTTAAAACGTTAGAAAGCGATTTTGCTGCTTCCAAGTTACATATTGAAGTTCTTTGTGCTGAGTCTTTCTCTTGTGATTTCAGAGATGAGTGAGCTACTGTTGCAACAGTTTTTAAATGCAGAGGTCATCTGCCATCCAGGTGGACATTTTGTTCCCACCTCTGGCCCACAGAGACAAGGATATACAAGTTTTCTAGAAGAGCGAATACATGATATGGAAAATGAGAATACAAGGAAGCAGAGACAGTTTCAAGTGGGGAGTTACACTCTGGAAAGAATGGAAGACTCTGATTCAGATCATTCAGAGGATGATCCAAATGAAAGCTTTCAGCTGGAAGACCAAAGTGACATAGTGTGCGAAGGAAGAGTTAGAACAAAAGCAAATAAAGGAGGGATTTCAAAACAGACTAGGAGAAAAATGATGCAAAGCAAAACATGAGGATAACAGAATATCTAACAGTTATTAAGATTGAAATACAATGACCAGCTTACACCATTCAGCAGAGTGCTTATTCAGAAGTCCAGAGTTGCTCACCTAGTTAAGAAACTACCCACATCTTATGAACTCATTATCATATTGATAAATGTCCACCACTGGTTGCTGTCCTGAAGTAGATGAATCCATTCCACACTTTCCCACCCTGTTTCTTTAAGGTCCATTCTGTTGTTGTTAGCATCACCATTATAATCATCATCATCCCATCTACATTTCATTCTTTCAAGTTTTCCAACAAAAATTCTGTGTGCACCTGTCCTCTGTCCCATGCTTGCAATATGCCCATTCATCTAAATTTGATCTTCCTAATATTTGGCAAGGATTGCGTATTATGGCACTCCTTGGAACAGGTATAACGTCTGGCCATTCTGCTGTGAGCCAAGCAGCTGTCAGACCATGCCGACTACAGCTGTGTGCCATGGTAGGGAGAGCTCGGGTATCAAGTTATGTGTATCATTTCTTTCTTTCTTCCCCCTCAGATCCTAAATTCATGCATATATACAGGTTGTCCCAGGAGGAATGTGCCAGACTTCGGGAGAGTGTTCCTTATGTTAAAGTATACTGATATAACCCAAAACATCCAAAGTTGAATGGTTATGGAGATAATGGTCAGAGAAGTTTGAAACTTTGACAGCTGTTACACACTTACTGATTACCAAATACATATTAAAACTGGCAGGAATATGTGGTTTCTGTAATGTGAATAGATGTACTTATCATGTAATTAACGTATG
>Ga0123352_10020138_pt1 | contig 10631 bp, 8 predicted proteins | sample TergutLab28metaG_FD_89700 | JGI IMG/M metagenome (GOLD analysis project Ga0123352, IMG submission 89700) | Labiotermes labralis P1 segment gut microbial communities from Petit-Saut dam, French Guiana - Lab288 P1 | ecosystem: Host-associated > Arthropoda: Insects > Digestive system > Gut ... | reverse complement strand
GAAATTAAGAGGAGATTGAGGTCAGGAAATGCTTGCTATCATTCGGTGCAGAATCTTTTGTCTTCCAGGTTGCTATCCAAAAATTTAAAGATCAAGATATACAGAACTATAATTTTGCCTGTTGTTTGGTTTGGGTGTGAAACTTGGTTGTTGACATTGTGGGAGGAAAGGAAGCTGAGGGTGTTTGAGAACATGGTGTTGAGGAAAATATTTGGACCTAGGAGGGACAAGGTAACGGGGGAATGGAGAAGATTGCATAACGAGGAGCTAAATGATTTGCACTCCTCACCCAATATTGTGCAGGTGATAAAATTGAGAAGAATGAGATGGGCTGGGCATGTGGCACGTACGGGTGACGAGAGGGGGGTGTATAGGTTCTTGCTGGGGAAACCGGAGGGAAGGAGACCACTGGGGAGACCTAGGCGTAGATGGGTGGATAATATTATGATGGATCTCCAGGAGGTGGGATGTGGGTATATGGACTGAACTGGGCTGGTCCAGGATAGAGACAGGTGGCGGACGCTTGTGAGTGCGGTAATGAACCTTCGGGTTCCGTGAAATGCAGGGAATTTCTTCACTAGCTGCTAACCAGTTAGCTTCTCAAGAAGGACTCTGCACCATGGAGTAAGTAAGTAAGAGGTAGTAAAGGTACTGACTAAATCAGATCCGGGGTGGATTCCATTGTGCTTTATCATACTGTTGTAAGTGTACTAAATATGTTACTGGTATGAAGCCCCAACAAAACATGCATTTCCATTAGAATGTTCCATATATTTTTTGAAAGTAAACATTATTAAGCAGCTGTATGGCTAACAACTGAACATTGTTATATGCACATTCACACATTCACTGTTGCTGAAGAAGAATGTCTCAGGTGGCTCTGTGAGGGCATGAGTGCCTTGTGGGTTACTTATGTATGAATGCATTACTGCAGTTTATATCAGAAACAGTACCACACAATTGTTTACCTTCATTTTTTACAAACCAAAACTCACTGTTACAGCACTCTGTTTATGCATCTGTAACACACAGCACACTTATCTGCCTTGGTGACTGTTATGGTCCATATGTAGTTTGGAGTTTAACACAGACAGATTGACTGACTGGCACATGTAACTTGTTGGGGGGGTTTTTTTTTTTAAATGAAGCCAACTAGGTGCACACTACTTCTTAGTGTATTTATTTCAACTTCTCTACATGTTTCGGGCAACTATGTGCCCATCATCAGGTCACAGCCACAGCCACACATACAGAGCGAAAAATACCATTGTCGCATAGATACAGTAAGTTCTCCTGATTATGGGCACATAGTTGCCCGAAACATGTAGAGAAGTTGAAATAAATACACTAAGATGTAGTGTGCACCTAGCTGGCTTCATTTGAGAAAGATTATACAGGGATGCACGATCAACAAAACATACAATTGTCCGTTTTCTATTTGTTTTGTGCTTGTAACACACAATAATATGCACAGCAGGTAACCTGTGGCTGTACTTTATGCAGTAAGCACATTACACATTATCTCATATTCATGCATAATTTCTGTGTATTTAGTATGCATTTTGAATAATCAAGAACCAGCGCATTACAGCTGATCACTTACAAATTTGTAGCAGGTCAGCTGAGTTGGGGACAGGGTACAGTTGTTTTATAACTTTAAAGTCATTCCTTCAGTATTACACAATTTGCCCTGCAAGACCAAAAGATGTGGGCCAGGGAAACAAATTAGTTTGTAGCTATGTTCATTTGGTGTACTGTGTTTGTTCTTGATTGTTCAAAAGAGATTATGTATGAATTGCTGCTCTCATGGCTAACATCAATTGATGATATACAAAGAATGTAAATTAATGAGTCTGATAATGGGGTAAAGTGTAACTGAATGGGAAGGCAGAGAATTAACCCTTTCATGCTGATTTCATTTAAAGAAACTCCTGGAGATAAACTTTAAGGTAACATGATTTCTGTTGTCAAACAGCCACATTTTGTTAGCTTTAAGAGTAAGACACACTTCTGACATTGTTTTGAAATGTGAAACAAATCCCTGCACTTCTAAATGACATATCTTATACACAGCTTGAAAAACAGGAAGTGTGAGGGATATGCACGTTCTAATAAAAGAAATTTGGTTACAGCATGTCCATCTTTGTTGGTAGTTTACCTTTGTGTATCTCTCTCCCTCTGTCTGGGCAAATACCTGTATATTTATTTTATTGCATGCACATTTTACCTTCAGACAGATGTTCAAACAGTCATTTGTTAGCAGGTCTCGGTACAAGCTTCCATTTTGTCATTATTTGTGTCCATTCTTCCGGTGAGTGTACATATGATACTTTGTGTCAAAAGAGGCCCCACAAGTGCAAACAAAAGGTTCTGCACCTGCCTTGTGCATGATGGTGACATGTGTCCTTAAAGTTGCCGCATCTCGATAAATCCTGTGACACTGAGGACAAGGTCGTGGTTCATGAAATGCTAGTTTACGCTTGGGCCCACTTTCACTCCTTTGCTCTGTAAAGATAAATACATACAGTTTGTTGAATAAAGTCTGTGCACTATATTCTTTTTAGTTGAGGTTCTGTTTTCTGTAAGAAAATTAAGCTTTTTGGATCACATATGTCAAGGCAAAGTATTGAAACTGTATTGTATAAAATGATCTAGGAAGTGGTTGAAGGACATGATCAGTGTGTTAAGCTATGAGTTGAAAGTCACTAGTTTTGTTAGGGAAATGGGTTTGTCAGGATACTACCTGAATGATCCTCACTCAGGATTTGGAGCTGAAGCTTCAGGTCCTATTACAACAGAGACAGTATGGAATCACTGCTGTTCAAACTGTATACTGGCAGCAATATAGACAATATTCATTGCAAGATTCTGAAATTTCAGCATATGTTGATGAATCACTGAGGAATATACACACTTGCACATATGTGTACACTTGCTTTATTTGCAAGGTAACACAATGGAAAATTCCTAATTGATGAAAGCAACTAATTTATTATAATAGGTGGATAAATGAACATGTAAAGCTGACAGCTTGGAAAAATAGCAGATTTGAAACCTTAGAAAAAATAGCAGATTTGAAACCTTAGAAAAAATAGCAGATTTGAAACGTTTGTCAACATATGCAGATATGTTGAAGTACAAAAGTATCAAGTGTCTACTAGAAAACAGTACAAAAGGATGCATTATTAAATTATCTAATTAATTAATTCGTTTATATGTTTGGTTGATCTTTTTATTCATATGTATACATATAAGGGGGATGAAGGTGCAGCTTATTCTCAAATTTAGAACCAGAAAGTGAGTGGCTGGCTTCACACTGCAGCCCCTTTGCCATCAGTAAAAGTGCACTTATTGAACAAGAGGCTTGGTGGGCCTCTGGAAATGGTAGCAAAGAGAAAAATCACTGCTTCTGCATTGAATCAACTCTTGGTCTTCAGTCAGAAACTGTTATTCTTGTTAACTGTGTCTGTAAGTGACCTCATGTTACTGAAAGTTACTTTTGGGTTGAACTAGTAGATTGCTTAGTGTGATGTGTGCACGTCATGTTATATTTATTGGAGAACACATGGTGTACACATCTGTGTGGTTTTCGTCACATAATTGTCTATAAATGCAACATGAAACTTTTGGCCACAAAGTTACCTGGACAGGCTCTACTGCACCTAAGTCATTTTTTTAAATGTTTCATATCTCAAAGAAAATAAAATTTCACCCTGTTAACAAAATCATTAAACTTGGTTTATTTTTAGAGTCGGTCCCCATGACACCACTTTGCATTTGATACAGTAAGTTATTGAATAAACACGGGTCACACGGAAGCCAACACCACGTAGGACTCAAACATCATCATTAACTCATCTGATGTTCAGGTGACCGTGCATCGTGGTAAATTCTTATAATAAAACCAAATAGATGCATTAATTTGTCAAATTTATTTTTGGAATGAAACTCTACATGTTTTGGACAGTTCCTCTGTCCATCTTCAGGAGTTTTTCACTGTACACACAGCAATGGTATGTCATACAGGTTTTCTGACAGCTTTCGAGCAGGATCAGGATGGAGTTCGGTCCTGATCCTGCTCGCAAGCTGTCAGCAAACCTGTACATATGACTCTGTGTACAGTGAAAAACTCCTGATGATGGACAGAGGAACTGTCCGAAACATGTAGTTTTATTTCAAAAATAAATTTGAGAAATTAGTGCATCTAGTTGGTTTTATTATAAGAAATCATCATTAACATACATCACACTTCAAAAATAAATAAAACTGTCACATATTTCAGTACAGTATCATGTCTATGGTACGATGCCATTAAACATACAAACACAAATGAAGAGACAAAGATTCTTAAATGATGCTTTAATGATTTGAGAATTTTAGAGTTTTTATGTACCCATGTAATGGAGGATACTGAACCACAGTGTTTTGTGACCAAGACAGGATGACGATGAGCAATTAACCATTAACACATGTCAGTAAAATACACTGACTGGAACATCAAATGTACTTGAAAGTTTTTACTATAGTTACAAGACTGTGGTTATGTGGGTTTATGACCGTGTAGTAGCATCCTCTGTGGACGCTGTACATTGGGGGTAGAGGACTTGAAGTATTGGAGACTGGCTGCATGGCTGTCTTCAGATAAAAAGAAAGGATATGTACTATTATGTAAGTTTTGTGCATAAAAAGATACAGTTATGAAGTACATGACATCTTATGGAAAATGAAACAGAGATTATGGAGCATATGTTAAAAATGCAGTAAATTTCCTTACTGTCACCTACATATTAAAATGAATTTATAGGGGTTTTCATACATTGCTTTCCCATATGTGAATGCCAATGTTATAAGGTTAAGTTACTCCTTAGGTCTGTATTATACGGACCATTAGGTAAAGCTGGTCCTTGTACCATCAGTTCACTGAGTAACGCTAGCCTTTATAAGAGTATTATATGGGTCAGCTTATCTGATGGACCCTTTTTTCTGCTACCTGAAGACAGAGAAATGAGTCAACCTATGACTGGTCTTACATATTTTGTACTTAGGTGTCTCAAGAAAAAAATACTTCCACACTGAATAATTTATTGTTCTTGACAGTATTGAAAACGCCACACACTTACAGATGAAATTAAGATTTGATCACATGAATTAAACTGAAAATAATAACAGTGAAGAATAATGACTGCTCACTTATCCCTGTTAATGGCCAACTGTTTATGACCTTACATTTGGACTTCCACTAATTTCACCAAACACTGTGGTCAGGCATTCGGCATGCTTGTTTTGTATTAGGGACACTCTGGTTTCAAATCTCAGCCTTGAGGCCAGCTGTCAAGACTGAGATTTGAGATGTGTTTTATAAACCAGATGACGGTACACATGAGCGACTTTTATTTGTGAGGTATCGAATTTGAATCTTCCCAGTTTTTATGCAGACATCATGCCTTGCAGCCCCTCCAAGTGCGTATCAGGGTAGTATCTTAAAACAAGCCATGACTACTTGCTTCCCAGTTCATCAAACATAATTATCCACCTCAGTTAAATCAAAATTAAGTATTCTCTGCAGTTATACAGTGCTGTAAAGTACATTTAAGTAATAATTTGCTATTTTCATAATGTTATATCATGCCATATATTTCTACTCTGTTAACAAAGTACACCACTGCTATTTTAATAACTTGATGTTGTGTAATGTATATGATGAATGATTTTCACTAGGTGCTGCATAACTTAATTTATTGATGTAAAATGAACTGTAAGTGAACCCATGAAACATGGAATCATTCCCAGATGAACTTTTTTGTTGTTAACTGAAGAATAAAAACCAACTAGATGCTACTTATTATTTTATTGTACTTCTTATAGGCACAACATGTTTCGGGCACTACTATGCCTGCAGCCCGGACACAACTCCAGCCTAACCGCAACTAACCTCCAACCTACAGCAAACCAAGAACGAAACGACCAATGCGGTAATCAACATTATAGTTGTGAGCTCCTGATGATGGGCATAGTAGTGCCCGAAACATGTTGACCCTATAAGAAGTACAGTAAAATAATAAGTGGCATCAAGTTGGTTTTTATTCTTCAGTTATCACAATGATGCATGGTCCAACAAACAATACATTTGTTTGTTGTTATTTTTACTTTTAACCCATTCACTGATTCTGATTAACACTACTCTCACGTAATGTCTTTGGCCCCAAATGACTGAATCAAGCAGCACTCACACATTACTGAAAGGCAAAATCCATGTTCAAAATAGAAGCAAATGTCACCGAAAGGTATGAGGCAATTACAGAATAATTTATATAAAGAAAACAATACTTTGGGCCATTTTTCATGCATATAATAATAAGTGAATGGATTAAACAAGTCTATTTCATAAGGCAATATATTTTATGCTTTATGCTGGCTATTAATGTACAAATAATACAATATGGAATATTATAAACTGTCACACTTCCTTATATTTATTTCACATATAAGACGTACAAAAATTTCAAGTATATCAGTATATTCATATGTTATTCACTATTTAAAAGTAATACTGCCTCTAACACATGGTACTTACTTGCAATACTCATCTACTTTAAAATACAGTATAACCTCCATACAGGAAATCCATAGTCACAGACATTGGGGTTTAAGTCAGGTGTGTCTGAATTTTGTGCTATAAATGACAAACCTTCAGGACATCAGAACGTTGACCACAAAGTCTGTCTGCATGTATATGATTTGTTCACCGATTGATACTCTGTGAAGTTGAAACAACTTATATTCAAAACATTATCATCAATAAGTAATTCTGGAAGAAAAACTTATAGATGCATACACTTCTAATGAAAATATTTCTGGACATTTGTTCACAACATAAGTTAGTGTTTCTCAACATTCATTCCATGGAGGAACTCCTAAAATAATTTTTCATATACCAAGGAGCACTCAACTATGAAAATATTTACAGGTCAGAAAAAGCTGATAATGGGGAACCTTTCTGTCACCAATGGTGAGGCAGCTCCTTAACAATACAAAATGAACAAAAAGACACAACACAATTAAATATAATCTTAAATACACACTGACCAAAACACAACACAGAGGCAGTAGGTAATGCAAACGGATTACTCTACTATTGAAAACTGCCAGTCAAACATTTCCATGATAGTTCATGGGGCATTTGGAATTTTTGTAGCATTTTGATATTTCATGCAAAACCTCCCAACAATGTTCTGTGGATCCCTGGTTGGGACACTGCTACAAACTTTGGTGGAAGCAATTCCACATGTTATGTTTAGAATATCTTCTCATGTTGAATCTGATGTCCTAGGCCCATGGCCACAGCAAAAGAAATGAGAGATAAAATGCAAAATAACTCATCCCACACTACCTAGTTCAAGGTTATCACTCCATTTGTTCAGTTGGGAATGAAAGTAATTTAAGATTACTAAAGTTCACACTTATAATGATACTGTTATTATATTCACTGTTGTTTCCTTAAGTTATGTTCATTATTGTTTCATGCTACCTAGTCTGAAGAATGTGTCACTGACACTGTAGACCTGGCAGCAATGGGAAATCAGTCTATGCTTCAATTGCTTTGGTCAAGACTATAATGGCTCTATCATTGATAGCACATCATAAAGACAACCAATATAAATATATTGTGTTGTATCTGTTAGCACCTAACATTTTCTTTGCCATTAGATATCTCAATGCTCTACATATTCATATGAGGATATTCCAGTACAGTGCACTCACTCTTGTAATGCCAGCAAACTCACATGCACTAGCAGCGTTTCGCATTTTACCACCTATCTTTGCCTGCAACATTTCATGAATAATTTTGATGATAATCCCCCCCCCCCAAAAAAAAAATTTGTTTGTCAAACATAAAAGTTTATGGCATGATTCAAGGTTCTTACCATAGTGTTGTTGGGAACTTGAATCTCCACTGAAGTTATTATGTCACTTAATTTGTTTGTAAAAACTGAACAACAGCTTCTTGACATTTATATCATTATGTTCAAACATGCAATATGCAACATGTAAAATGTCACTAACAAATCTGTATTTGATTTTATCATGTAACAATATTAATATGCATAACATTTTCAAGACTGAAGCCACAGTTTTGACTTAACCTAAAAGTGTGTAGGAAGTGAGTTCACCATCTGACTCATAATATCATACTGAACTGTCACTGACAGAGTGGTGCAAATGATAATATGTTTCACAAAAGTTTTGCAATAAGAGCTGATTCATTACAATGCAATTGACTGCTGTCTACTGTCTGACACTGGAATTCACAAATGTTTCAACAGTCTAAGAACCATCTCAAAAGTAAAGGTGCCACTGTACCCTTGGTGTAAAGTATTTTTGTTAATTGATTTCCAACACTTACTCAAAGTGAAATAAACACACAACACATTTTGTGAGGGTGTGTGGACACCCACATGTCATTCCATCTCCTCCTATTCAATCCTGTTTCACCTCACAGCTCTCCTTCCTCTGTCCATACACCAATCAACACACCATAGTCAACAACGGCTTAACCCACACAGCAAACCACTCTCTCACTCCCTCCTTCTATGTCTACTTCTATGAACAAAGAAAATGGCCCCTGACAAGCGGAACTACCTACTGGAAGCCATGCCCATCAGCTCTGCCAACCAGCCAATGGCAGAGCAGGCTGACCAGCAGTGACCTGTATAAAAGAAGCCATCAGACCAGCTAAAAGCAGTTCATTCGGAAAGGAGTAACCAGCAACACACATCAAGAAAGGACTCATCAAGACGGAAGATACGACTCCCGACTGCCCGGTCACGTAGCCTCATGGACCGGGCACACCACCGCTCGCTGGGCATCCTGCAGCAGCACTCAACACAGTCGCAGCCCCCTCAACTCCACCGCGGACCTCCGGCAAACTAACTGCGTGGCTGGCGGTTCAACATCGCCTGCGGCCTACCAGAGGCCTTGTCACAACATGGCAAACAGCTCTACACGATGATCAACACTACTCAACAGCAGACAATAAAGTAACAGCAAGTAAGCCGCGACCTCACTTGTCAGACTGTACGACAAATCTTGACATTAATAAATATTTATATATACGTGTGGTACTGTAGTTGTCAATCCAACACAAGCCTTCAGTACCTCCATATAATTGGTGACCCTGACGTGATCTGAACACGCAAACTTCAGTACCTCCACTTATAACCGGTGACACCCGACGACTGACGAGACAATACTCAGCACAACAAAGCAACGGGATCCTCCGCAAGATGCGGCACAACATCACTCTCCATCAGCCCATCATCAACAGGAGCAAAAGCAACCCACGGCGCTTCTCCGGACAATCGGCTGCACAGGACGGACTCACTCACCTGCAGCCACACCGGACTTCTCCGCACCTCTCCGGATAATAGGCTGCCCAGACGGACTCACTCTTCTACAGCCTTGCCGGATCATCACGCCTCTCCGGATAATAGGCTGCCCAGACGAACTCACTTGTCTGCAGCCTCGCCAGACCTCTGCGCAACTCCGGACAACCAGCTGCCCAGGGCGGACTCACCCGCCGGCAGTTTCACCGGATCAATCTGCGCATCTTCGACGATCGACTACCCAGGCACCCAAACGCCAGTAGCCGGCTGCCAACGACACATCGCTCCTGATCATTTGGCCTCCGCCGCACAGATCCAGCATGACACCAGCAACACAACAACCTAACACCGCAACGCTCCAGCACATCGGTCATAATTTCACTTCCCAGTTCACCACCTAGCCCTCTTCTCCACAGGGGGGTGATGTGGGGACACCCATAAGTCATTCCATCTCCTCCTATTCAATCCCGTTTCACCTCACAGCTCTCCTTCCTCTGTCCGTACACCAATCAACGCACCCTAGTCAACAGCAGCTTAACCCACACAGCAAGCCACTTTCTCACTCCCTCCTTCTATGTCTACTTCTACGAACAAAGAAAACGGCTCCTGACAAGTGGGACTACCTTCTGGAAGCCATGCCCATCAGCTCTGCCAACCAGCCAGTGGCACAGCAGGCTGACCAGCAGTGACCTGTATAAAAGAAGCCATCAGAGCAGCGAAAAACAGTTCATTCAGAAAGGAGTAACCAGCAACACACATCAAGAAAGGACTCATCAAGACAGAAGATACGACTCCCGACTGCCCGGCCACATAGCCTCGTGGACCGGGCACACCACCGCTCGCCGGGCATCCTGCAGCAGCACTCAACACAGTCGCAGCCCCCTCAACTCCACCGCGGACCTCCGGCAAACTAACCGCATGGCCGGCGGTTCAACATCGCCTGCGGCCTACCGGAGGCCTCGTCACGACATGGCAAGCAGCTCTACACCACGATCAACACTACTCAACAGCAGACGATAAAGTAACGGCAAATAAGCCGCGACCTCACTTGTCAGACTGTACGACAAAACTTGACATTAATAAATATTTATATATACAGGGTGTCCCAGGAGGAATGTGCCAGAATTCGGGAGGGTGTTCCTTATGTTAAAGTATACCGATATAACCCAAAACACCTATATCCAAAGTTGAACGTTTACGGAGATAATGGCCAGAGAAAAGTGGGGGCTTCTTGCGGTTCCAAATACT
>Ga0123352_10020135_pt1 | contig 10631 bp, 8 predicted proteins | sample TergutLab28metaG_FD_89700 | JGI IMG/M metagenome (GOLD analysis project Ga0123352, IMG submission 89700) | Labiotermes labralis P1 segment gut microbial communities from Petit-Saut dam, French Guiana - Lab288 P1 | ecosystem: Host-associated > Arthropoda: Insects > Digestive system > Gut ... | reverse complement strand
GAATTACTGGGAGTGAAAGTAACAATTAATTTTCACAGGCAGTGCCGCAAAAACCTTATCTCTGTGGAATGTGTAAATTGTGGTGGATGTGTAGTGACTATAAATTTCGTAATTCTGGCCTCAGAGTTTCCAATTGTGGTGTAAGGCTCCAAATACACGTAAGTAATCAATTTTTTATGCATGGGATACAGCCAACCTTCTCCTATGGTGTGTAAAAATTTTGTATTTTTATGATAGGAAATACCGCAATTTTTAAATTTTTTTCGGTACCCTTAAAATACGCCAGCTGAGGGGGTTTTAAAGTTTAAATGGACGCCGGGCTGAAAGTGTTAATGGCCCAATGATGATCAAGAACAACTGAAACATGCAGCTGTATCTAAGCGCAGAAAGGCAGTTGTGTTTGATGGATGGTCATGTCTCGAGAACAGCATGCAGGAAAAGTCACAACACAAAGATAGGTAACAAATCCTTTGGTAGTGCTGCACAGCCAATATTTGCAGAAATACGCTTTCTAAAACAACCACACACGTCACGACTAAACACTCGCCACTAAATTAGTACGCTAGTGCAAAAACCTCTATCCTTACAGAGCAATACAACCCATGAAATAACTCAACTAATAAGTCGCAAGCTCCTGAGGATGGACGTACTAGCATACGAAACATGTTGAGCGTTAAATAATGAGATAATAAAACAAGTGACATCAAGTTGGTCTCTCTTTAATCAACTATCATAAATTATGTTTTCAGGTTCTGTATGTTGTGAAGCCTGTTGCACATCTTGTTGCTATGATGCTTTTTGGGCAGAAGGACTGGAAACCCTGGCTGCTAGCCCTTTCTTTGGACCTAACCAGGTAGGATGATTGGCTAATTTACAGTTGGCCATTGCCAAACATTGCAGAAAGTCACTTTAAAAATGCAGTTAGCACAGTTCAGAACCTACAGGGAAAATAGCATTCAGGGAACTTTGAATTTGTCAGAGGCGGACACATGTTTTGTTTCAGTGTATTGTTTTGTTTTGTCTTCATGTCCCAAATGAACTCAACATTTTGTGTATTTGCTTCTTTGTCTCTTCTGTGCCAGAATTTTCTTTCCATATGAGTATCTATAATAGTATGACTTTCTTTTTACAAATCAGTATATTTCCTGCTGCTGTCTTATATGACTGTATGACTTCTCATGGGAAGGTATGTTACCTTTAGGGTGTGTGTAAGGTACAGTGCACTGGCTAGCAGTTTCTATCATCATATTTTAATTTTTCTCAAACTTTTGAAGTGGACCAGGAAACATGTGTATCAGTGGCACTGACAAATGATGTTTAATAGTTTTGGTTAATGTGTGTGGTCATCTTACGAGGGATAACAGTGTATAATTATTTCACAGAAATAATGCATTGTTGACAAGCAGTAGTGTAAGTGCAAAGGAAGTACTTATTCATTGTTGAAGGTGCATTTTTATACATTTATGTCTTGCATAAGAATAAAAATTATTTTCAAATTGTCTCTGCAGAATTATATGACATTGAAAACCACTGATTTCATTGATGAAAATGTCAAAAGTGTGTGTGTTCAGGATTGCCATTTGAAATATGTGTATTTACATTTTCTTTTTCCATGAAATTTTTTTTATCTCATGTGGGTAACGTGGGGAAGCATTTGATCTTGTCGATCAGCAAATGATGTGTATTCATCCGTAGTGTTACTGTTGGCTGCTCCACGGTGTGACCTTTCTTCTTGGCTGTTTAGATTACAACAAATTTAAATTCTGTTGAGACATTGAAAGCATGTCTTATGTATTTCTGCTCTGTCGCAGCCACATTACTTGCGTGCTGACATGTTTGCATTCTGAGAGTTTGCTTTGCATACTTGTATCAGGCTCCTTTGGCAATGAACACAGTGTTCCATTGCAGTATGTGACAGTATACAAAAATTGCGTTGCTGTGTTATAACTGTTACGATTACAAATGTAGATTGAATGTCCAGTGCTGACCACTTCAGACAGACAAAGCCGATATGACTATAGTCATGAGTCATTGTTACCTTGAACTAGCACCATGGGATGCACGTCCCTGACAGGCAGCAGCAAGCACATTAATGTAACTAACTGCATGTAGCAGATTCCTTCCTGAGAAGCTGATAGGTCCTCAGCTAGTGAAGAAGTTCCTCGCAGTTTTTGGAACTTGAAGGTTTGTTACTGCATTCACAAGCCCGCCACCTGTCCTTGTCCAGAGCCAGATAGGCAAGTTTGTGCCTTCTCATTCCACTTGAATGTACATTTTCTTATTATACTCAGATATGTGCTTAGTTCTTCAAAGTAGTCTCTTCCCTCAGGTTGCCCCACCAAAACCCTGTACACACCTGTCATCTCCTCCATACATGCTACTTGCCCTGTCCATCTCATTCTTCTTGATTAGATAACCTGAATAATGTATGGTGAGGACTGTAGATCATAAAGCTCATTGTTAAGTAGTCTTCTTTACTCTCCTGTTACCTCATGCCTCTTAGGCCCAAATATCTTCCTCAGCATCCTGTTCTCAAAGACCCTCAACCTATGTTTCTCCCTCAGTGTGAGAAACCAAGCTTCACACCCATACAAAACAAGCAGCAAAATTAGAGTTCTGTGTGTCTTAATCTTCATATTCTTGTGTAGGAAACTGGAAGACAAAAAATTTTACATCAAATGAGAGCAAGCATTCCCTGTCTTCAATCTGCTCTTTTGTGAATGGAATTTAGATTTATTTGGGTTGCCCCAAAATATCAAAACTGTTTCACACTACCAAAGGATTTGTTACCTATCTTTGTGTTGTGATTTTTCCTGCATGCTGTTCTCGAGACATGACCATCCATCAAACACAACTGCCTTTCTATGCTTAGATACAGCTGCATGTTTCAGTTGTTCTTGATCATCATTGGGCCATCAATACCGTATTTTAAAGTAAGGTAAAATGCAATACAGGTGTATTCACTGTGTGGGATCCGACAAGTTTACGATAATTATTACAGTATGAAATTGCAAAAAGTGGTTGTAAACTAGCTGGTGGTTGTAAAATTGTGAGTCTTCTTAAGAAGTAAAATGGTTAGGTTAAATATTAAGTTGTAAGATAAAATTATGGAAATAAAACTTATATCGGTGTTGGCTACATGATATAATGTGGAATTGGTGGTATTCTATATACATCATGCCAGAATGGTGAAGTTGGCAGTACAAAGAAGTTTGGATGTTTTGGCCTATCTGCCTTTATTTTGAAACACATGTGACTGACTCAGTCACAGGTGCTGAGTTGCTGGCCAGCAATTTCTTATGCATGTGGAGTTAACCTTGACAAAAGGATGTTGGATAGAATTTTGTATGTAGTTGACAAAAGTGATATGCCTCAATAATTACTAGAATTTGTTTCATCACCATTCTAATGAATAGTTTGATTCCTTCCACTGCACAGGCAATTCGTCATTATTCCAAAAAGAATTGATAAGCTAATGGTTCTCAGAATGAATTGTCCTATGTCCTGCTTTAATCAGTTTTGCTGAAATTGGATCAGTATGTGGTGATTTGTGTCTTTTAGCTTTTCAGTAGCCATATCAACCTTAGAGTCACTAGTGGCTCAGCTGTAGGTATTTGTGTCTGCCTAACATCACTAACCCCATGTACATTCAATAGATGAGAGAGTAATTCCTCCACCTAGCCAAAATATGGTGAGGCTGCACAACCAGATTACTCTTCTCATCCTTTACAGTTTTAAGCACATTAATGTATCCTGCATCATATCACCTGTAAAGTTCATAGTATATTTGAAAGTAATAAGATAAGGAAAACAGCATAACTTGTTTTGTACTCTGTAGCTTGAAACAGTACAAGAGCTGGCATGCAGGGCAAACTCTGAGCCGGCGGCAACGCTTGGAATTATCACGTCGCACCACCACTCTGTTGCTGTACCTGCTGCGTTCCCCATTCTACGAGCGGCACAGCAGTGACCGCCTGCAGGCCCTGTTTCGTGGTCTGTCAACCAGTGTCCCTCTGGCCCGCTTTTTGTGCCAACCCTTAGCACAGTACCTCCCTCAGTGGCAAGACACATACTTCTACATGTGGTCAACTTGATCGCCAAACTGGAGAGTTTGGTTAAGGGTATGTGTATATGGTTTGGTGTTGGTGGAGTATCAAGCTGTATTGTTGCTTTGAATCCATCTGATATTTGAAGAGGGGTTGACTTTGTCATACTAACCCCTTGAGAGTTTTATTCTTACCAAATCATCTGAATCTGCTGTATCATAACAAAATTGGCAAGGCTTGTTCTGTCTGGATTTAACAGTTCACCGTGTTCTTATTTTATGAGTGTGCAATTAAAAAAGTTGTGTTGCAGCATTTAAAAAATAAGTGCCCTGTAACTGTAATGCAGTGAAGCCTCAGTGTTATGAGCATTTGGAGAGTGTCAAATTATGTTTCCTGTTGTGAAATTCTTTATGATGAAGGAGAATAAAAGCTAATTAACCTTTTGGCGCCAGAATTATTTTTTTAAATTTTAGCACACCCTGTATATAAAATGTGAATAATACAGGAACCAATTACGTTAGAATTATGAAACAAACTGCATTTTGAAGAGAAACAAACGGAGAGTATATACCATGCTTAAAATATTCAGTACCTATATTTGTTGAATAAATTTATAAAATGCAACTTTAGAGGTTAGCAGTGCGGTACGACCACTATAGTTGACATTAGGCGTCAAAAGGTTAATAACTCCAGACTTAATGCTTTTACAGAGGTCAATAAGATGAGTTGAACTGGAGGGTAAAAGTGGACTCTAAACTCACAGCAGAAGGCAGCCTCCTGTGTGCTGAAGCTCTCATGACAACTTTTGTGCTCAAACGGATGATAAATTGAACATCCACCATGTGGAGCTCTTATTCTGGGTACAAAAGTGTTTATTGTAGTTTGTAGTACTTGAGTCCTGTAGGTTGGACATTTCAAACTGATGGTGTATAGTTGCACTTCCACAGCATTAAACAGCAGCATAACGGATGTGTTTGTTACTTTTTTCTGTGACTTTTCTTGTTTTCACACACTTAAATATACATATAACATGTGGGGATAGCAGTCAAGCTACCATATGTACTTGAATATGAGACAGTTGTTTTTCCTCATTTATCATTTAGAAAGTGGGGGCTTCACTTTATATTCACACACATTTAAACACGTTCTATATACTTATTTTCCTGAAAAGTGAAGGTTGCGAGGATGGCTCATCTTACATTCAGGCACGTACAGTAATCACTTTTGATAAATAGCTAAACAGCTGGCCTACAGAGTTCTGCACTCATGTGGCAGATATGTGAACAACCAAACAGTGAACCAGTTCATTTTATGTTATACACAGATATTAACTTTAGCATGTGTAAACTCATTGTGTTGCATACGTTGTGGGTGACCTTAACACAATGTGTGTGTTCCAAATTGAAAAGTTACATATTTGACCGCCTGTGTTCAAATTTGTATTGTGCTACATTGTTAAATAACTGGCATTTATGGAAAGAAATGGCCGAAGTACCAAGATTATTTGCTAGTCTGTTATCTGTAATAATACAGGCCTTAACAAACTAACTTTTCGTATATTGAAAATGTGTAAATTTTAGCTCTGTGTCACGTGGTTAACAGAGTTCCAGCATGATTGCCTTGCACATGAAGAAAGATTACCTGATATTTGCCTTATTGCCCGATGATGTATCTTAATAGAATCACACACTGATTTCTTAAATTTTACAAAACAGGTTGTAATAGAGTTGTGATTTACTTGAAATATTTTTACCTGCATATGTGTGTGGTCAAATTTAAAATTAGAAATTAAAATTAATCAGGGACTCAAGCATTTATGCTGATATCAAGAAATGTACATTAAGTTAAAACATAAGGAAAGGTAGTTACTGATAACCATATTATTTAAAAGAAAACAGGAAGAGCCTTCAGCATCCACTTACAGAGACAGTAAATGAAAACAGGAAGAGCCTTCAGCATCCACTTACAGAGACAGTAAAAGAAAACAGGAAGAGCCTTCAGCATCCACTTACAGAGACAGGGAGTCATGGGATGCTGAATTTTATCATTATTAAAATCTTGTTGATCTATTTTGTAAACTCTGCAGTGCTGTATTTGATTCTTTTACTGCTTCAGTGCTATTTTCCTGATAAAAATAATTTAAACTACATAGCAATACACATAGGATTGATTGTACTGGGGTAATGGAAGGGAACAGGAGAATCTAAGCAGGGCTGGCACACCTTTTTGAAAGTGTGTGCCCAAATTGTTTGTAAATTTCAGAGAAATCCTTTTATGTGCCTGTGGAAATTTTGAAGACCAAAATAGGGTCTTTTGAGTCTTACATAATTATTATTAATTGCTGCATTAGTGTCATAATGCATGTTATAATTATGTAATTAATGCATAGTATCCTCATGTATCTAATAAAAGCCTTGAGGGATGCAATAAGGAATAAAATGTGGAAGTAACTGGGTCTGCTGGTACTTTGTGTTTAAAAAGAAGATTTTCCAGCATTTTGTTTAATGTCACATATTCTTGTCACTGCCAGGCTGGTGCCTCAATGATAGGTAATTTATGTACAATCTCTACAAAGTCAGATATATGTATATTACTTACTTACTTACTCCATGGTGCAGAGTCCATCTTGAGAAGCTAACTGGTTTGCAGCGAGTCAAGAAATTCCCCGCATTTCACAGAACCCGAAGGTTCATTACCACACTCACAAGTGTCCGCCAACTGTGTCTATCCTGGGCCAGCCCAATCCAGTCCATATACCCACATCTCACCTCCTGGAGATCCATCGTAATATTATCCACCCATCTATGCCTAGGTCTCCCCAGTAGTCTCTCTCCCTCCAGTTTCCCCACCAAGACCCTGTACACCCCCCTCTCCTCACCCATACATGCCACATGCACAGTGTATATATACACATATTTTTCACAAAACAGAGATGCTGGTTGGGCGAAAGGAAAAAAAAAATTGGAGCAGTGGTGAATGCTGCGTGCCAAGGAAGTCTTTCCGTGTGCCATTTTGAGTGCGCATTCCGTAGGTTTGCCAACCCTAGTCTAAGCGGTAGTATTGCGAGTATGTGCAGCTTTGTGTATATGGGCCATGTCAGGTACCTAACTACTACATAAAACATGAATCTGCCATGTTTGACTCATCTCCATTAATTTACCTTGACCTAATCTGGTCTGTGAAGCACACCGTTCCACTTTTTGTGTTTCCGTTGGCTTTTACTCCTCTTCCTGGCCTGGATGGCTTTTATTTACTGCAGTGTGTGGTGTCTGTCTAGCAGAATATCCTTGCTGATCTTCCTGAAGCCTGAGTGGATTGTTGGAGGTGGAGGTCCAACCATGTCACTTGTAACTGGCAGGGTAATGTGTTCAAAGTGATTTTATGCTGGTTTGGTACAGCAGTCACTAAAGTGCATCTTTTGTGTGTGTGTGTGTGTGTGTGTGTGTCACTTTTTGAATGGATCATTTGAGTTGAATACTGCCACGTTCATGTTCCTTACATCTCCCTTGATTTTTAGGCATGTTTGCAAAACTGCAAAAAGCAACTTCCAGCTTTGTCATCTCTGTCTGTCCATCCACATGGAACAAACTCATCTCCAACTGAAGGGGTTTTTATGAAATTTGGTATTCACTATTCCCCAATTGGCAGAAGGAATCGTGGCAGACCTCTGAAGAGACTTCTAGATACGTGAGACCGGAACGGGTCAACAGGTGGCCTAACTCCATGACAGACATATGATGATGATGATGATGGTATTCAAGCATTTTTTTAAAACCTGTTAAAAAAATACAAATTTCATTAAAATCTGACAAGAATATTGGGTAATTTACATGAAGACCTAAGTGCATTTATGATAATATTGTGTTCAGTTCTTCTTAGAATGAGAAATGTTTCACACAAACTTGCAGAGAAAATCAAAACACACATTTTATATTCAGTATGAGATAATGTGGAACTATATTGTGGAGCCAGGCAGACCACAGATGACAATATGGCACAAATACTTGCATGCTGGGTAACCAAGGCTACAGACTCACACTCAGAATATGTAATGCTTACTGCTTTTCCACTGCTACAGTGGTTATGCAAATGGGCCCCACTGTTATGTTTATACATGCATTGCCTTTCTTTTTTGTATTATGTCTGATGACTGGGGCTGATGCTAGCTGTCAGTGTTGGTGGTGGACAGCATTCATATAATTGTGTTCCGTCACTGGTTTTGGTTTCATGAGGACATTTCTTATCTCTTTCTTGGTACTGCTATGTCAGAGGTCTATCTCAGTAGTATTTGAAAGTGACTGGTAGGGTTCATGCACTGTCTGCTTTGTCTCCAGTACCTGTTGGGAAGTGGCTAGGTTGGGTCAATAGCCAGTTTGAATGCTTTACAGGTTGATGAAACGTCTTTCCTGTGTCAGAAATTGAACCCAATTTCTTCAGTTTTGCTGCCCATGCCCGGAGTCATACAGATTGAGATCAACTGTTAGATGAACACAGTGTGAAGGAATTTTTTTCAGTGAAGGTGCTATACAGAGTATTCATATCATGTCATTTTTATACAGTGTGCATTATTTGAAAAATATAATAATTTAATTTCATTCTCATGTAGCATATATTACAGAGGGCTAATGCAGACCAAACCTAAATTCACCCAGTCATTTTAACATAGAAAATTAATACTAAATTTAATTGAAATCCATGTAATAATTCTGATTAATGAGTACTGATACAGATACACATGCCACCGAAATTATGAAGTAATTTAATGGGCTGTGGACACAACCCATAAGTTCAAGAGAATTAGACATATTTGGGATACTGACTTCTTTGGTAAGTGATGATGTTTGAATTTGATGGACTGGCACTTGTATATTATTGTTATTGTGATGGTGACAATAGAGATATAAACTTTCCAAACCACAAGCAGAAATGATGGGCAGTATTGAATTGTACTTCAGTAGCTACTAGGCTGTGGGCTGGACGATCCAGGCTTCCATTCCTGACAGAAACAAGAGATTTGTGTCTTCCTGAAAAGGTCCAGACTGGCTCTGGGGACCACCCAGCCTTCAGTTCGATGGATACCGGGGTAAAGTGGCAAGGACCAAGGGCCAAGGTTAAAAATGAGTGGATGTGTACCTCTATTTCCCCATATATGCCTTCATGGTGTGGACAGGAATGACTGTATTTTCAAAACCCAAGCATAATTGGGAGGATAATATTAAAATGGGTCTTGAAGAAGTAGAATGAGAGGCTGTTGACTTGTTATGTCTGGCTTTGGATTGGGAGCGGTACTGGTGTGCTACTGTGAACACGATAATGATTTGGGTTCGAAGCATGCAAGAAATTATTAACCCATTACAGGCCCAGAGGTTCCAGGAAATTAAGGTTCCCAGATTTCGTGACAACGGCACAGGATGGTGGTAAGGTTGTCAGCCTTACATACCGGCTGCCTTTACCCCCAGGAAATGCTCCTGGTACTCATTTCTGTTAGAGGCTGTGTCGACCCCAGGGCCATAGTGCGATCGGAAGGATTTTATGTCAATAAAAAATCCACTGATGTCGGCTGGGATCGAACCAGCGACCTTCCGATTTGTAGCACAGCACCTTAACCACTGTGCTACCGCGGTCCTGTAATTTTTTATGCAGATAGTTACGTGATTAAGAGTAACATATTATTAGTATGAGTGAAAGAGAAGCAGATCATATTCTTACAATATATTTTCAAATTTAATATTAGGTGCGCAGGTGAAAAACTGTCGGAGCAAAACATAACAGTGTCTTTCACCATTGCGTTTCTAACTACATTGCTACTACAATATTTGCCTTGCGGGAAAACAGACAATAAATAAAAATCTTACTTCCCATGTTTAGTTGTAATAATGACGAGCATCAATGAGGAAGTTGTGACATTTTTGCCACAGATTTCCAGACCTGAGAAACAGAAACCCAGTGTGTAACCGTTCAGTTAATTTTGAACCTGATCCTTGACAATTCGGGCCACGTTGTTTTCCAGCGAGCACCTGGTTGCATACCGCCGGTCTAACGCTAATGTCATGCCCTCAAGCAGGAGAACGCTTGGACCTACCTCTCCCTTCAGTTAGGATGCTTTGACGTTCTGTAATTAAACTACATAAAATGTGGCGTTTATGAACCGTCGTAGTGTTCCCAGGAACAGAGGAGGTGGATTAGAGGCGATAAACGAACTTACTGGGCGGAGGAGAACGGTTAGTGAAGACTTTTATTTTTGAAAGACCTGGATTTAATGAAGAATCATGCCGGCACACGCGCTAATTTTCTGTAACGGCCTGCCTACGTTCCGTTACTTTCCGCACGTGATTTTCATTACGGAAAGGCGGATTTACTGGAACTCCCACTGCAGGTGGCGTGTGGAGGACAGGAGATCCTCGTTACGGTTATTTGTTAGGTTATGTGCTCCTCATGTCTCCGAGCGCTGGATTAAGCAAAGCCTTGCTTTCTTTTAAGTTTAAGTATGTTGGACGAAGTCTGATTTTCTCGTTAATAGATTTATATGCGATGTTCTTACCCAGCATCTAACAGGAATGAGTACCAGGAACATATCCTTGGGGT
>Ga0123352_10020134_pt1 | contig 10631 bp, 9 predicted proteins | sample TergutLab28metaG_FD_89700 | JGI IMG/M metagenome (GOLD analysis project Ga0123352, IMG submission 89700) | Labiotermes labralis P1 segment gut microbial communities from Petit-Saut dam, French Guiana - Lab288 P1 | ecosystem: Host-associated > Arthropoda: Insects > Digestive system > Gut ... | reverse complement strand
CCACACAGGGAAATTTTTTGTCCTAATCTAAAAGTTTTTTTATCTTTATTGACGTGTTGTTTTTTTAAAAGTGGTATGCGTTTTTTTACAAAATATGGGGCGTTTGCTTTTCGGTGGATTCTTTTTTTTTTTTTTTTTTTTAATTGTGAAAAGCATGCAGAACAAGTGTTGTGTACTCTTCAGTAACCGTGACAAATATTTCCCATACAGTTTAAAAAAAAATGTAGGTTTTAAACACAGAATTTTAATGTAACAGTACAGTTCCTTAAAAAAAATTAGGAAATAGCTTATTATTTGATTAAGAGTGTCTCAAAATGTGACAGACCTACAGGCTAGACAACTGGGAATTGATTCCTAGCAGGAATTTTCTCTTTGCCAATTTGCCCACACAACCTGCTGTCCACGAACACTGAAGGCTGTTTCCATGCAAACAATACAGTCAGGTTACGAAACTTAACACAGATCTGTAGCTAATTCCATAGTAACTCAACTGTGTATCTTCATGGCATGGTGCTTAATTAACAATTTGTAGCTTGGAATCTGGTATTAGAAAGGTAAGTGGTGTAAGAAATAGTAACTGCATTGTGAACAGCAAATACAGACAGGGGTAGTACCACTCCTCTTATAAGCCCCCGGTGTATATCTCCTTAAGTGCAAACAGTGTACAGAAGTTGAATAATATAATGGAAGGTTCATGTGTTTTGGAATGATACACCGGGCATATACAGGATCCCTTGTGGATGTGGCAAGGTTTATATTGGACAAAGTGGTCGATCCAGCCATCTCCGAATTAAAAGAACACAATAGACATTATGACTGGCTCAACCGGACAAATCAGCAGTAGCAGAACACAGCATTAACCATGACCACATCATCAAACTACAGGACATGAAACTCCTTTCTGCTAAAACCGGATACATGGATCAGCTCATCAGGGAAGCTATTGAAATTGAAATGCACCCACACACCATCAACAGAGAAGATGGCCTGACGTTAAGCAAATCTTGGAAACCACTTCTACACAAGCTTAAGGAAAGGAGACAACCACCTGATACACAATATTTTGACCTCACCTCGACACGTGCCCTATCTCCCTCACCCCTCCACAGCCTGTTTCTGTACTCGGAACTGCCCCTAACATGTCACCCTCCTTCCTATTGGCTCAGCCTAATTTTGAGCCAAACCTTTTCCTCTATAAATACTCCAGCTTTTCTCAAATCCAGTCATACTTCATACCTACCTGCCTATGAAGATGGAACAGACAGAGTGTTCTGAAACAACGGCATATAAAATTCAGATGCTGGGGAATTACCCAGAAGAACGCACACAACATGATACACCACATTTATTGGTACATCTTTCAGAACTGCACTCTTCTGGGTCATTACGCAGCGAGTAGTGGTAATTCCTCTCTGACATTCAGGACCGATGGGTTGTCCCAAAACGTCGGTAAGGAATTGCCACTACTCACTGCGTAATGACTCAGAAGAGTGCAGTTCTCGTCTGCTGCATGGTGGAAGCCTGAATCATGCATGGCCAGTATTCGTTGATGTTTTGAGGGTATTGCTCTCCGTTGAAACATCAGTACCTTACCAGTTGCCATAGTCTAATGTCCCAAAGATTTGAATCTTCAGCGCTACTGTGAGAACTTCAAATCTCCGATGGTCTCCTTTACACAAATTATCTGCATTTTTTAAAACTGATTTATTTTTTTCTCTTGTTTTTTTTAAAGGCTGGTTCAGGAATGCCAACCCCCCAACAGCCATATCCTGGTGTATATCCTCCACCTCAACACGCTACAGTCCAGCTTAGTTATCCACTGAATCCTGGATTTGCTGCCCAAATAAACACACCTGGAATGTCACAGTTTCCACCTTACCCAGCATCAAACATGCCCTCATATCCTCCAAGTAACAATCCGTCATACCCTGGTTATCCACCCACAAGTCAGCCACCTTACTCCAATCCTATGTACCCATCATTTGGGCAGTCCAGTAGTCTTTATCCTAGCTCTGCGGTGGGCTTCACTGCACCAGCACCTACTTCGTTTGCACCTCAACCTCAGCCATATAGTCCTGCTGCACCTGCTTCTGTTTCAACTGGTGGTGCTGGACCCCCAAGCATGAATCTGGGTGGCCATAGCTTGGATAGAGCTCACTCTAATGTGAGACATACAGTTGACTCAACACACACTAAGGTGAGGAGGATGAATTAATTGTAGAATGCATACTCTGTTAACCATTTCAAGCGTAGTGGTTGCTGTATGTCTCATTGTACTTAACATTTAGGAACTGCATTTTGACTGAACAGTGTATGTGTCCTGCATGATTGTAACAACAAACAGCAATTATTTCTGTGTACAGCATGGATTTTGAATACTAGTGTTAGAATTCAAACTTGGGTTGTGAACTCCGAGAGTAATCAGTGTGCAGCAATCAGTGTTTGACGGTAAATCTTTATTTAAAAGAAAAATTACTGTAGTCTGTAAGTTTTGCTATTAACTTGGTCTAATGTTACATGATATATCTGCCATGATGTGCGGGTGTGCCAAGTAGGTACTTGTGCTACCTGGGTTGCTAAGCGAAACTGTTTTATGATTTTGAGTCATGGATTTGTGACTCAGTTTTGAGTCATGGTCCCAAATGTCTGCGAATCAGTGTTGTACAGTATTAACCATTTTGTCTGTGTACTGGAGATGCAGTGTAAATACTGTGAGGTGGGATACTGAATTTTTAAAGTTCCTGCTGCGGGGGATTACAAGAATGGAGTTGCTGTGTAGAGTCTGTATGTAGTGTTAACTCATATGATGTACAGTCTGTAACATTAGTGAGGCTAATTAAGGTTACATTCTTGTGGGATGTGAGCACCATGCAGTCTGGTAGATATGAACCAGCATTTTGGAGGAATCCTTTGCTTCTGTATTCAGTTCAGGAAGAGACCGCATCTTCCGTACTGCTAGGGGCAAGAGATTTTCTGTTCTCCAAAACATTTAGACCGGCTCTATTTAATCTTTTAAACCTATTTAATCGGAGCCGGGTTAGCTCAGTTGGTATAGCGACTTGCTACAGGCTGGACGGTCTGGGGATCGAATCCCGGTGGGAGGCGAGATTTTCCGCACCCGTCCAGACTGGCTCTGAGACCCACCCAGCCTCCTGTACAAAGGGTACCGGTTGTTTACCGGGGGTAAAGCGGGCGGGACGTGGCGTTGATCGCCCACTGCATCTAGCACAGAGGTTAAAGAAAGAGTAGAAGTTTATCTCTTCTCCCCATCTGGCCCTTTGTGGCCTGTGCTGGAGTGAACTTTACCTTTACATTTAAATCCCTTTAATCGGTACTGCGGTTCCTACCCACAGGTAAAACGGCCGGGGCATGAAGTTAACAGCTCACCTCCATCTAGTACCAAGGTGAAGAATGGAGCCGTATGTCTTCTTCCCCTACATGGATTTCATGATATGGGCAGGGACAACTTTACCTTTACCTTTACAACATCTACCTTGCAAATGGAGGTGGCAAATGGGTTTATCTGAAAAACTGGTGTCTGTCAAAGAAACTGCATGACGTCACATTCCATTAAGACCTATGAGAATAATTTTAATTCCATCGTGATATCCTGAAATGTCATGGTCAATGTATTGTTTTCAGGGCACTCCTACAGTGACACCTGTTGCATCCTTCAATCCTCGACAAGATGCAGAAGTGCTTCGAAAGGCAATGAAAGGTTTTGGAACTGACGAGCAAGCCATCATTAATGTCCTTGCAAATAGAACCAATAGCCAAAGACTTGAGATTGCAGTGCAGTTTAAGACACTTTACGGGAAGGTACGTATTGTCACATTAGGTAGTGATATGTGATGATTGTTGTAGTTTTATGGATGCTACAAATTTTTTTTTTAAATTGTATTTTATCTCTGTTATGCCATATATCATAACTTAGGAACATGGAATGGGGAAACATGTATAAATTCTTGGTCATAGTGTTTTCAGAACTGGACCAAAAAGTGTGAAATGCTAGTTGAATTACTGCTATAACCAAATGCAGGGACAGTTAAATTGATTTCATATCTTAAACTGGTAGTGATGTGATGGCATGGACATCTTTGATTAAAATCTGTTTTTGTTAGGAGTATGAAATAAAGTTTCGTTAGTTTGAATAAAAAATTTACATATAAAATATAATAATGTGCATATATGAAGGCGAGTCAAATGAAAACCTTAAATATTTTTTATTTTTCATCATGGACGATATGGTGTGGTGATCCATGACTTATATCCACATGTGCGGCTACATCATTTGCTGTTATGCAGTGATTTTCCTTCACGATGGCTTCAACTGCTGCAATGGCCTCTGGTGTCACTACTGGGTGTGCCTGACCAGGTCGAGGAGAGAGTGTTGCAGAACTGATGTCGTTCATGAACTTCCTAGTCCTCTCGTACACTTGCTGTAGTGACAGACATGCATCACCATACTGAACTTTCATTCTTCGATGAATTTCGATGGGTTTCACCCCTTTCACTATAAAAACAACGGATGATGGAACACTGTTCTTCTTTGGTGCATGTTGCAAGCTGGGCCGCCAGCTTTACACAACTACTGCGCCATCTTGTTACATTCCTGCACCATACTGCCATCTGACGGCCACTCTTCAAACCATCAGTATCACTGTTGTCAACTTACAAGACAATCGAGCTGTGTTTCAAATTTTTATTGCACTTTCAAGGTTTTCATTTGACTTTCCGTCGTAAATAATATCTAATCCCTGTCATGCTTGGTAAAGACACATTGCACTGTTTTCTAGGATGTGGGGAAAACTTAAACTATGAATTGTCATTGTTGTGGTATGAGAGAGGAGTGACAGTTGGAAATTAAAACAAAATGAATGGCAGAAATGAGGGAAGGATGTAAAGTGAAAAGTTGATAAAGGAATGAAATTATAAGGGTGAGGGAACTTTCAGCATCAGGCAGAGGGAAGAAGGAAAGGGGAGACGAATGAGAGTAGGATAGACAGATGCGGATGGGAGAACTGTAGAGGGTAAAGTTGTGAAGGAGGTAAAGTTACGTAAGGGACAAAATAATTTTAAGATAAAAATGTTTTTCCTTTTATTCTTTCATAGTTCATTCTTTAATGTTAAAACATCAGGTACAAATTCCATAGGGTGAAATAAATTGTACTCTTTGGAACTGTTGAATAGAAATGTGAATTAAATAAATACATAATTATTTGTAGCAGGTTTTATTTTCCTTGCAGCGTGCCAGCACCTAGCAGTTTTCTTGATTACGCTTCCTGATAGTGACACTGTAAAACAGTTGTGTGGTGTTATTTTTTCTTTCATTTATGGTTCTTGTTAATGTTTTAAGGACTTGATATCTGACCTGAAGAGTGAATTGAGTGGTCGATTTGAAGACCTGATTATTGCCATGATGACACCGCTTCCACAGTTCTATGCCAAAGAATTGCGTGATGCTGTAAGTGGAATTGGTACCAATGAGAGCACTCTTATTGAGATATTGTGTACTACAACCAATCGTGAGATCCTTACAATTCGAGCTGCATATGAGAGTAGTAAGTACGATGTTATGCAATGATTAACTTGGTAGATATGTGTACCATGTGCCTGAACATTCGGTAGCTTTGCATTTTGCCCACACATTGTATCAGATCAGGCTGGGATAGCTCAGTCAGTATAGGGACTCGGTATGGGCTGGACGGTCCGGGGATCGAATCCCAGTGGGGGACGAGATTTTCTGCACCCATCCCGACCAGCTCTGGGTCCCACCGAGCCTCCCATACAATGGGTATTGGGTCTTTCCCAGGGGTAAAGCTACTGGGGCATGGCATTGACCTCCCTCTTCCATCCAGCGCTGAGGTTAAGGAAAGAGTAGAGCTATACCTCTGCTTCCCCTTTGGGCCTTCATGGCCTGTTCTGGGGTGGACTTTACCTTTACCTTTACCACACAGTGTATGTATGTGCCACGTGATTCTCACATTAAAACGGCGGTTATTTCTACAAACAGCATTAACTAATTTGCTTTGTAAATGAGATGGCAGTGTGTTTTCTGTGCAGTGGGAACAGAGTATTTTTTGGGTAGTATTTGATGAAAATAAGTTTCATATACGTAAACTACACATAGTAGAAACAGAACTGCATGTTGGAAATAAGTATTGTAAGGTGTTAGAAAACTGGCGTGTCTCTTAGTAGAAACATACTTCTAAGCTGAAGTTTGTTTGACAGCTGGAAGTTACATGAACTGCACTGATGCGGGGAATACTGAGTTCGTTCTTTTGACACAGTGTATTTCCTGCATATTTTTTCCTCCCCTTACATAACACCATTAACCTTGTTTTGCTGGTCCAAGGTCATTGCATTATTTGATTATAACACTGAAATGAAGTGTTGGAGGTCAAAGATATGAGCGGAAATTTAAAGCTGATATCGAACCATGCTTCCTGTCCTTATGCTTGGTGTTCAGAATAATCAAGGTTGCAACCTGTAATGGGACTGTTTTACCTTTTTACTGTGTTAAAGCTACAGACACAAGTCCATGGCTCAGTCCTTTCCACATCTTCCTTGAGCTGTTTTCCTTCTTCCTCCTATGTACCTTCATGTATTCCACTCCCGTCATATAGCCACTTTGTTCACACGATTATACAGGGAGTCCAATTGAATACCAAATCCACATACACAGCCAGCTTTACAGTCTCACCTTACCTCATATGATATACATATACATAACTTATTGCATGTTAGAGCGGGTGTTGATAATGACATCCATCAACCCTTAGTTATGTTTGGCATGCGGTGAACATATTATTAATTTCTGTTTATAGTTCTTGTCTAGACAGGCCCCAGTGACTGATGAGTCAAAGGTGAATGAAGTTTGACCATCTTTTGTTCACTTTTCAAGGAGACTAACAGGATAAGCTGCCCGACAGGCATGCCGCAGTTGACTGCACAGATTTCTCCGAACTTATTTGGGCTACAGATGATGTAGGGCTGCATGAAATCCTTGTGCTGGTTTTGGAAGATGAGGGTCTTAATGACACCTTATTGTGCATTTTCACATTGCGGTTTGGGACCATTTGGACTGAAAATTTTCACGGCTCCAACACTTGGGCACCTCATTCCCCTGACCTTATACCACTTGATTCCTTCTTCTGGCACATAAATATTCCATGTGTCTATCTGTTGACCACCTTATTGCTTACACCTTACATGCCTCAGTTTCTTCTTATTCTAGTGCATAAAGGATGTTCTTTATGTTCCATCATTGCTGTATATGCCTTTGGTGTATATCTGGCAGCAGTTTGCTCTTGGAGAACTTGTGTGTTCCACTGTTGTCCACCACTTTTCCCAAACATGCTGGGAGAGTATGTATCACTGCACCTACAGTTGTACCTGCCATGCTTACAAATGTGCGACTGAACACGAACACAGATGTGATGTGTGCTGGGCTACTCACAGTTCCATCATTTAACATCTGTAAACTGTTACATATAGGCCACAAAACTTTGATCATTCAACAACCCAAAAGGCAGTGAGTTTTTATTCCTGTTCCTCCTACTTCTGGAACAATAAAGGTAAAGGTAAGGTTCTCCCTAGAACAGGCCATAAAGGTCCAAAATAGTAGTAGATGTATAGCTCAACTCTTTCTTTAACCTCGGCGCTAGATGGCATTGGGTGGTCAGAGTCACGCTTCGGTTGCTTTACCCCGGGGGAAAGTTTGCCCATTGTATAGGAGGCTAGGTGGGCCCCAGGGCCGGTCTGGATGGGTGTGGAAAATCTCGCCCCCACACAGAGATTTGATCCCTGGATGGTCCAGCCTATAGTGAGTTGCTATACCTACTGCAAACTTCTTGAGCAGACATTACATTAATATTATCTGCATTTCATGTGTTGCCTTGTATTTTAGTTTGTGTTCTGTCATTTTTAACATTTCAATGATGGAGGGGTTTAAATTCTACCTAGCGCCCACAACATTGGGGTTTTAAATATGTAGTAGACTTAATTGCATCCATGAATGTAGAGCACACTGAGGCATGTGAAGAGCAAAAGGTCTGTTCTGTGCACTGAGGTCAGCATTGAAGTGTTAATAGCATAACCATAGCCAGAATCAAGTATGTTTAACTAATACTTTGTCCTGCTGACAACGGATGACCAAGGACAGATAAGCATTGCTTAATGACAGAGATATGTTCTGAGAAATGCCCGTTGTCGTGCAAACATGTACTTACACATACCTAGATAGTACAGCCTACTACAAACCTAGGCTATATGGTATAGCCTATTGCTCCTAGGCTACAAACCTGTACAGCATGTTACTGTACTGAATACTGTAGACAATTGTAACACAGTGGTAAGTATTATAATATTATAATATAATATTTTGGGACCACCGTCGTATATGTGGTTCGTCGTTGACTGAAACATCGTTATGCGGAGCATACCTGTTTTTTTTATTCGTGTCATTTTAGGATCATACAGGTACACAAACACGGCCTGTCCATTATTCATTTATGGTTATTTCAATGACTCTGCCAATAAGTAATTGTATTTCACTGAATTGTTGGATGATGATGATGATGATATTGAAAATGTGTGGAATTAAGCATCTGTGGCCAAGTTTAGGTAACTGTTCAGCATTTGCCATGAGTGACTGATGAAAACTCTGAGCAACCTCAGTGTGGGTGGTTAGTTTCCTGACTGAGATATGAACAGTGCACATGCTGAATAACAGAACTGCTGCACCTGTATCAGCTTCCTTGGTACAGTGTGTCAGCCTTCTCTACAGCAAAGAAAAAGTTTACGGTTTTGTCTCGTTTCATACGGGATTAAACCTTAGCCACCGAATGACATATATATATGTCATGCAGTGAGCCCTTTAAATGGCCGAATGGCCATTAAAGTGGACGGGGGGGGTGGTGGTGGTGGTGGGGATTTAATTCCAGCGTCAAAGGGTTAAGTGACTAAAATATTGATGTGCTCTAACACACAGACATTGTCAAGTTTTACGGGCGCTTGACAGTATTTTAGATAAATCGTGCAATGTGATCTGTTGTTAGACTTAGACTGATGCATGGTTACCTTTTATTTCAGTTTATCGCAGTTCATTGGAAAAGGATTTGGCAGGTGACACTTCAGGGCATTTCAGAAGACTGTTGGTTTCACTGTGCACAGTGAGTTGATATCTCTGTGGCGAGGACGAGGAAATCGTGGACATTGATATAACAATGTTCTTTTGTGTGTGACACCATGTTATTTTATAGACAGGTACCAGTGATTTAGGGCACCTTGCCACCTCTCTTCTCCTAATGTGAAATTTGAAGCTGTGGGCTCATCCAAAACATTGGTACCTGGCTAACAAAGTACATGGCAACACGTCCCAGAAGACCGTGATGTTATATTCATGTTCTGTGCTGTAAATTAGTTTGCAGTATTTATTTCAACAACTGCCAAAAATAAAAGACAACACTTTTTAAACATATGGTACTCCTACATGTTTTGGCATACAGTGGCCATCTATGGGGAGGTGTTTATTATGCCGTCATTACACAACATATAAAACAGTTGTAATATTACAACTGGTTACATTCGGCTACATGTTTCGGCCGTTACCCGGCCATCATCAGGCCAACAAGGAATAGTGTTAATTAAGGTACATTCATGATGGCCGGGTAACGGCCGAAACATGTAGCCGAATGTAACCAGTTGTAATAACACAACTGTTTTATATGTTGTGTGTTGTGTAATGATGGTGTAATATAATAAATAGTTATATGTACACAACGGGATGGCTTCCTTCAAATCTACAGGGAGGTGCTTAACAGAGGAAAGAGTAATTATGGCTAATTATATTATAGATATGCAGATATAAGGTTTGCAGATCCCAGCGGCCGCGCAGTCTAAGGTGTGGGTCTGCGGCACCTTGCCTGCTGAGATTGTGGGTTCGAATCCCACCTGGGGCATGGATGTCTGTCATGAGTGTTGTGTGTTGTCAGGTAGAGGTCTCTGTGATGGGCTGATCACTCATCCAGAGGAGTCCTACAGAATGCGGTGTGTCTGAGTGTGATCATGAATCCTCGATAATGAGGAGGCCTTGGCCCCCAAGGGGCTGTTGGGCCATGGTAAAAAAAAAAAGAATAAGGTTTCCTATATTTAGGTGATCATTAATTTGGCATATATTGTTACATGAAATAGCCACATTTATCTTCAATAACTTGTCCCATGTGCATTTATAATTGTAAATTGTTTTTGCCTGTTGGACATTTGCATCTGTAGCGTTTAACATTTATGCCTAATATCGTAACATCTGTGCAACTAAAATTAAAACTAAAGAGACAAAATGTTAACATATGCATCAGAAACTTGGACACTAACAAAGAGAGGTAGAGAGCAATTGAACATTTTTGAAAGGAAAGTTTATAGCAGAATTTTAGGCCAAGTATATGACAATGGAAAAGAAAATTGGAGGATATTAGCCAATAAAGAAATTTATGCAAGAGTTAAAAAACCTACTCTGTGGTCTAGTGGTCAGAGTTTCTGGCTACAGATACAGAGGTCCCGGGTTCGATCCCCGGCGCTACCAGATTTTCTGAGTAGTAGTGGGTCTGGAACGGGGTCCACTCAGCCTCGTG
>Ga0123352_10020132_pt1 | contig 10632 bp, 10 predicted proteins | sample TergutLab28metaG_FD_89700 | JGI IMG/M metagenome (GOLD analysis project Ga0123352, IMG submission 89700) | Labiotermes labralis P1 segment gut microbial communities from Petit-Saut dam, French Guiana - Lab288 P1 | ecosystem: Host-associated > Arthropoda: Insects > Digestive system > Gut ... | reverse complement strand
CTGACCACGTGACACCCCTCTATCCGCAAAAAGTTGGCACTAACTTCGCCGACCGGCGGCGGCCGCTCTGTCGGTATAGTTCGCGTGCGGACTAAGGCCACGGAGTTTAGTTTAGTTTTATGGTGGAGAACTGCAAGACACTGTATGGCTTATGTAACAAATTACGAATAGGAACAAACCATTGACTCGTATATGTACTGCTGGATTCTGAGTAGGCAGTTAGGTGTCATAGTTCTGGAGAGAACTCTTCATTGTGACGTGGATTTGGTCACTGCTTTTTGTGACCATAATGGTGTGCTTAAAAAGGTTCAAGTAAACAGTTAATTTAAGTTTTATACTCATTCTGTTGCCTTGTGGACTAGGCTTTGGTGTAATTTAATAGTTGGTAACAAACGTTTGGTCTTACTTGCTGTTTCCATCTTTTTGGTAGTATTTGAGACCACTGTATGGAGTAGGATTCCTTGATTTATTCTTTGGTGTAGGAAACAGAATGAATTTATGAAAACGTCATGGTTTGAAAAAGTTGGATCAGTGTCCAAAATATAAGTAAATTTAATGTTTTGATATTACCCCTATAGGTTTGCGTTGGTCTCCCAATTCGCCCCTTCCCATAGGATTTCTCACCAAATTTTTTATGCGTTTTTATTTACCCCGTGAATGCTGCATGTCGCGCCCCTCTCAGTCTCATTGATTTCAGTGACTTTAATGATATGTGGAGCGCACAAATTGTGACGGTCTGTTGCTTCCTCTGCCTTACGTCCAAACATTATCCTCAGCTTTCTATGCTCTGAAACGCACCCATTCCATATTCTCCTCTCAGAAAATCAAGTTTGTAATGAAGAATACCTTGACAGGCATTTTTCATCATCATTTGAAACACAGGTAACACCGGGAATGTGGCTTTCCGAAGTGAATGAGTGCTTTCCTCACCTCGAGGTTATGAATAAGGACGTCGTAGGGAAGCCCACTGCTGTCCAGCTGCTCCACCAGGTCTTCCAAAACCTGCGGCGCACTTAGTATATCGGCACTGATCTCACTTCGGTTGTTGCCGGAAGTCCTTCCCGAGATCAAATTCTGCGACCATACGGACACTAGTTCTTCGTACTTCTTCCTCTTGGCCAGATATAAAACCCTTTGCAACTGCTGTACTGTGGAAGGGTAAACCCTCAGTAACTGGTACTCCGCGTAAGACACGACGTCCGCGTCCTGAGCGGCCGCCACTACGAGCATGCACAGGCTTACCGCAGACAGTAACATAATGTTCTCGGCGAACCTTGGCGGCCCCGGGTCTCGTCAAATATATACACTCCGGCCCTAACCCTCATAACATATCTTGTTGCCGCAACAATTGTTACGAAATGATTATCTCCCTACCAGACTGGCTCTAACTTGACAATGAATTGTAATTACAAGGGGATGGAGATGTCTGCGTTATTCATCCTCGGCGGTTAATAGAACAACGTGCGAAATCAAATGGTGTTCAGCATATTAGTTTGCTGTGATACATATCAATCAGGGCGCATTAAAGGCTGCACCAGGATGGTTTTTGGAAAATTGGGTTTATATATGAGTGTTAATGGTGGGGGCATTAATGGTTGCGTAGGGTGGTTTTTTGCAAGTAAATTGCTGTAATAAGTATTAATCGTGATGCGTTGGATGTTTATGTGAGATGACGGTTCATTGATTCTTGGTATAGGCCTTGCATTATTTAGTGAGGTTGTTTCATCAATGTAATAGGGAAATACAGTCTAACATAACTATATTATTGTAATTTTTGGAACACAACTGGATGTCTTCCACCAAGAAGTTATATCAATTCAGCAGGTTATATATCGGTCAATAAGATAAATCAATCCCATTACAGGCCCGAGGTGCCCAGAGGGTTCCAGGAAGTTAAGGTTCCCAGATTACGTGACATTGGTCCAGGATGGTGGTAAGATTGTCAGCCTTATGCACCGGCCACTTTTACCCCCAGGAAATACACCTGGTACTCATTTCTGTTAGAGGCTGAGTCGACCCCAGGGCCATAGTTCGATCGGAAGGATTATGTCAATGAAAAGTTCCAATGATACAATTTGGAATCGAACCAGTAACCTTCCGATTTGTAGCACAGCACCTTAACCACTGTGCTACCGCGGTCACTATATCGGTAAATAGGAAGATGAATAAATGGTGAGCGGATAAGGATTAGGAAGGGGCCGGTCGTGGACTGTATCAAGGTTGTCATATTCGCCTGGAGATATTGAGGAAACCCACATAAACCTCAGACATAATAGCAGTTTAACCCGGTCGAGACTGGACTCTGTACCTTCTGAATGCGGTGCAGGAGAGAACATAAAGCGGCCAGGCAGTAACAGGAGGAAGGAGAAAATTACACGAGAAGGTGCTCCACTATTGGTACTCTTCAGCTACTGCAATTTTGGCGATTGCATCAAGAATGTTGAGAAATGAATGGTTGGCAGACCTCAAGGGTGGATACTATTTGGGGAAACCCAGACGTAAATGGGAAAAATTGTCTTGGAGTAATATAAACATAAAGATGGGGACTGAATTGAACCGGCGTAAGATAGGGATCGGTTGCGAACTTTCGTGGTGGGTTACATAAAGTGAGTTAGTTTCTTAACCGGTTGAGTGACTTGCAGTTTCGCAAGGTGCCCTTGCACCGTAGACTTTATTGTCACCAGCTTTTCGCCCTCCTCCTCTTACTGACACGTATATTTAAGTCGTGGCTAAATGAAATAGTTTACGACGTTGACATTAGCCTGCAATTGTACGCGGGCTTGGGTCTCTGGTAGCGGATGATGGTGTCAATTTCGGTTGGAACATGGTGCCTTGGTCCGGAGAGAGTAACGAAAGAGGAACGAGAGAAATAAAACACAATAAAATAAAGAGAAAGGGGAACAAAGAAGTGTGTAAGTAAATGTAATGACTGCGAGATCTCAGGCCCCTTACATCGCTGTTGGTAAAGGTTCCGTTCTTTTGGGCTGGTACACCGTGTCGACTGGAAATTTATTTGCCAACAATTCGGAGGCGTCTAGTGACTTATCTTCGGGGTCAGGCAGTCCAGCCCGAGAGGACGTGAGTCGACTGCTTTCGGAAAATAACGTTTGATAATGAGTTATACAAATTATGTGCTGAGCCATGTATATGTTGTTAAATTGAAAGGCCTGCAGTACTGTATGGATACCAAGAAGGATGTTGCAACATACAGCCTGTGGCAAAATACCTAAAGAAGATGGATGCTGGGCATAAGAAAATGGAAAAGAGAATCAGTGGATAGACAAGTATAGGAAGGCTGTGTACAGGAGGCGAAGTTCCGATATCGGGATTAGGCCGTAGAAGAAGTGTTGACCGCTTTACGCTGAAGATGGAGGAACTACGAAGTGCCGGTAGCTGTCAGTGGACGCGGCCTTACATCCCAGAATACGTGTGTCTTAAATTGTAATATTTTATGCCATCTGTATTTTGGTTCTTCTTCAGGACACCACACGTCAGACATCTGATTTTCCGGAAATACATGGGCTTCAAAAGGTTCTTGGAAACCCTTCGGTAGTCTCGCCGTTGAAACATGCGGTCAGACACCACCTCTAAGTTAGGTGTTAATTTTATGTACTGGATACAAGTAAGGCCTAACAAACTGCAGAAGCCTCGTGCAAAACGCATGTGGGCCAATGTCGCAACCCAAAGTCTGCAAGGGGTCTTGCGCCCCGCATTGTGGCATAACTGGTGGGTGCCCCAGTTTACCGCTTACTGCTGGCTTGTTCACCTTCGTCCTAGTGTCATCGTGTGCTGCTTTGTTAAGGGGACCAGCGGTTTGTTGATAAGGTTTTCGTGTCATGGTTTCTGTAAACAAATAGAGGATTGAGTCGTGCTATTTATTGACCAGGTGTTGCGGTTCGGGTCATATGCCATAGGCGAAGTGACGTTCCCATGCTTAATTAGGTCTAAGTAGGCGTGCACCCAGAATTTTTCGTTGGGTGGGGGGGGGGGAGGTGTCCTGAACCTGGGACTATATATAGTTTTTGTTTGATTTTAAAAACTGTTATAACAAGACGGGCAGTGTACGTAAAATGTAATATGGAGGCGCTTTCGCATAACCATTGTTCCCATGGAAACGCTATAAGTATTAAATGTTATGAATGTGTCTGTAGTCATAGGTATCCAGCATGCAGTGCGCATGCGCCGTATTATATTGTAATCTGTAGCCTGTTTAGTTGTGCCATATTTCTTCACATTGTTTCATACACAGCATTTTTTCGGAAAAAAAAAGTTATTGGACATATGTGTTTTGATTCTGTTTTGATTCAGTAACAGTTTGACGAAGCTCGGGATAGGGACAGGTGGCGGGCACTTGTGAATGCGGTAATGAACCTACTGGTTCCATAAAATGCGGGGAATTTATTGACTAGCTGAATGCCGGTTAGCTTCTCAAGGACTCTGTTCCATGGAGTAAGTCAGTAAGTAACAATTTGACGAAAGGCCAGGACTGAAGATATTCTCACTTCTGTTACCACACTTTGATAGCCGTTTTTACGCGCGTTCCCAGAATTGCGAAATGCGACTCTTAGCTTCGTCATGTCTGTCTGTTCGTCCACATGGAACAACTCCGCCTCCACTGGACGGATTTTTTAATGGCATTTGATATTTGGGTATTTTCGAAAATCTGTCGAGAAGATTAAAGTTTGATTAAAATATGATAAGAACGGGTACTTTACGTGAAGACCTCTGTGCATTTATGATAATATCTCGGTGAATTCTTCATACGATGGGAAATGTTCCAGACGATAAAAGTTGTAGAGAAAATCAAGACACACATTTTATGTTTAGCAACTTTTATCCCTAAAATCGTGCCGTTTGTGAGATAAGGTAAAAAAAATATGATATAGCCAGACAGTCCACAGATGACAATATAACACGGCACATGCGCTTTGCATGCTGGATAATTAAGACTACAGACACACGCTCAGAAAATGTAATACTTATTGCGTTTCCACGGCAGCAGTGGTTATGCGAATGCGCCTCGTTTCATTTATAGGTAAACTGCTTGTCGTGTTAAGTGTAATTTAAATTTCAAAATGTTGCGGTAGCTTGTGAGAGTGAGTGATATAACTTTTGTAGGTCTCACGGCGAAGACTGATATTCAGGGATATGACGCCGCGTAGTTTGGTAGGTGTTTGCGCTTAGCTACACGCTACCTACACCTTCAGGTTGAATTTCTGTTGTACTCACTGTCTTATCGAACTCGCATTGCTTCGTGCTTGAGTTAGTACTTCCAGCTGAGCCATGACGCTTCTTGCCGCTTCCTTTCCGTTCCATAATAGGCTTATTATCCTAACATAACACGTTATATAGTTAGGATCGTTAAATGAAAGGTAAATGTAAAGGTAAAGCTGTCTCATAGCAGGTCCGGACAGACCCTTCGGGCTGATGGAGGTTGAGGCTCCCAGAATTTCTAAACAGTCGGCACATGAAGGTGGTAAGGTTTTTAGCCCTACGCACTGGCCGCCTTTACTCCCCAGTTGCTTATTTCTGTTATAAGCTGAGTCAACCCCAGGGCCGGAAGAATTGTCAATAAAAAATCCCAATGAACGTATCGGGAACTGAACGCGCGACCTTCCGGCGTGTAGCGCCGTGCCTTAGCCAACTGCGCCACCGCGTATCCCGGATCGTTAAATAAACCACAAGGAAATGTTTCATAAGTCCGGTCTTAACAGGGAAGAGCACTAACGAAGCACATGTTCACATTTTTGTCCCTCCAGTTACTCGCACAAATTGATACGATGCTGCACACTGTATCGCATACGTTCTGATGTCCGTGGTGCAATGTATTTAGTAGCAGCATCGATATTTTCTTTAAGATTGTCAATGGTACGTAGGTGGGTATGTTACGGAAGTGACTTCAGAAAAACAAATCAAGCCGCGTGAGGTCCGGAGACCTTGGTGGCTATTCCGTCGTCCCCTGTACATAATCTATCGCCCGGAAGGAACTTTCCGAAGAGTTTCGCACCTCTTCAGCGAAAATGAGGTTGCACTCCATCCTGCTAAAAGCATAACCGATGTGGTATTGCACCCACAGGCGGTTCCAAAGCATCGTTCGGCACCTGGAGATATCGTTCGGCATTTACTCTGTCTTGTAGTAGTACTGGTCCCAAGAGAGTGCTTCAGTGTATCGCCACCACACGGTTATTCTTGGGACAATTTCGTGATGGACATCAACTGCAACACGAGGAATGCCCTGCGCTCAGCGTGGCAACGCGCCTTATCGCCAAACATGATGTCGTCCGTTCGCATTCCTTGTGGCTTAAACCATTCACAACAAAGCACTCGGCGATCTATACCATCTCCCTGTAATTCTTGTACAAAGTGTATCTTGGCGTCGCAGAATTCGGGGTAGCTACACATGAATTTGGAAGTACAGTTGCAGGGGCACCTTTCTCGCCGATTGATGTGCACCGACTGCGATCTTACCAAGTACAACCGTACTGCTGTCATCGTCAGTTGATATCGGTCGAACTGCTCCTGGTCTGTCCGAAACACTGCCGTTGTCTGAAAATCTCGGATCAGTTCGACGGACAAAAGGCTGTCCATATTGTGGTCTGTTGGGATGACGACGGTGGAATTATTCAGCTGTCTGTTGTTGGCTAAGGCCAGAGGCGTGCATGAGGAAATTTCCGCCTTTTCCTGAACGTTGTACCTCTCATTAATGTCACCCATTACGTGATTTTCTACAAGAAACAAGGATGTTCCTTATGTGACTGGACTTAATTGGGCATTCTGTACACTGTGGAGTATTCCAGAAGACTTAAGTAAATCACGTTACGATTGACCGTCCGTCGGTTAGGCAGCCAATAAGTCAGTCTTTGTGTCGAGCCCCGGATGAAGTTTGGTCTTGGTGCTGTGTGCTGCTCTCTGTCAGTCTTGGGACGCCCTGCCCGTCGGGAGCGCAGTTCTGTCCATCACCACGTCACTGCCTTTGTTGGTTTTGCAGTTTCACTTAATTATATTTGGTGTTAGTCTGTACATACACATATTTTTAACACTAATGTACAATTACGTCACAGTACAATATAGATACTCATATACGTAACCGCTATGAAAATGAATATGTAAAACTTGTTATATATAATTTTGAAATAGTGAAAGACTACATATATTGGTAAAATTCTAACAACTAAAAACCGAAGCAAGACCAGAGATAGGAAAAAAAATTACAGATGCGAATAGAGCATATTATGCACTTCTACATCCACTAGAGAGCCAATCAGTACCCAGAGCGGGGGTGGGGGATCTATAAGACATAAATAAGACCAGTGGCTACAAACGGAGTAGAATCTTGGACTTTGAATAAAGATATTGCTAAACGGCTGAAAGAAAAGTTTTAAGAAGAATTTTGGGGGAATTAAAGTAAATGAAAATTAGAGAAAGCGATACAATAAAGAATTAATTCAGCCGTTTGGAGATTTCGATTTACTTTCATTTATCAGAATAAGTCGGCCGAATTGGATTGGTCATGTTAACAGAATGGACAGTAAAAGAAAAGTAAGTCAAGTGTTTAACAATAATCCCCAGGGAAGTCGACTACGAGAACGACCAAAAAACGGATGGTGGAGTTGTGTAAGACAGATAATAAACGCAAAATTATATATTGGGAAGGGAGGACAAAATCAGTGATGATTGGGAGAATTCCATTACGGTGGCGAAGGTCTGCATTGGACTGTAGTGCCTTCGAAGAAGAAGAAAAAGAAAAAACGTAACCGCTGTCAGGAGATCGTGCCTTATCTTATCTGTTGGTAGAACGGTCGTCAGCTAAACCACCGGCAAGTTTTAGCCTCTTAAATATTCTGCGTTGGGCCTCGTCCAGTGCTGTGAATGTTTGTATTTTCTTGATTTTATATGACTTTCGTATGCTGCCTGCATAATTTTGTGGTGAAATCGTATAGGTGAGAAAGTTACGTGCGAATTGCTGGTGGTTGTGCGTCCTGAAAAGTTGCCCGTTGTGTGAAGAACCTCCTTTTCCAGGCGCTGCAGTATCAAACGGTGGGTGTTTGCATAAATTTCCAGGCAGGGCAGGCGTAGACGTATTGAGTGCCTTGTGGAGGGCTAATTTAATATTAGCAGGTAATTTTACAGGCACTGCGCTACAAGCCGAAGGTTGCAAGTTCGATTTCCGATGGTGTCATTGCAGTTCTTAGGCCCGTCCGCAAAATTGCGAAAAGCGACTTTTAGCTTCGTCATGCCAGCCTGTCCGTCTGTCCTCATGGGACACCTCGGCTCCCACTGGACGGGGTCATGAAATCTGATATTTGAGTGTTTTTCGAAAATCTGTCGAGAAAATTCAAGTGTTATTGTATCGGACGAGAATAACGGGTACTTTACGTGAAGACCAATGTGGGTTTATGACCAAATCTCGCTCAGTTCTTCATAGAATGAGAAATGTTTCGGTGAGAAGTTGTAGAGAAAAACACACATTTTATGTTCAATGTTTTTTTTTTTCCGAAAATGTTGGGGTCATTGAGATAATGCGGAAAAATATTGTTGAGCTAGGAAGGCCATGGATGACAATATGACGCTTGTGCATTGCATTCTGGTTACCAAAGGCCAAAAGACACAACCACTGCAACAATGAGTGCGCGAACGCTTCACAGTGTGACGTGTGTACATGGCTTGTCTTGTTCACTGACATAATCCTTCCGGCCGCTCTATAGCCCTGGGATCGACTCAGCCTCTAACAGAAATGTGTACCAGGAGTGTTTCCTGGGGGTAAAGGCGACCGGTGCGTAGGGCTGACAACCTTAACACCTTCATGTGCCGATTTGTTTTGAAATCTGGGAGTCTCGATCTCCTGGGACGTTTATTGCCAGCCCAGGGCTGTACAGGATTTGCTTTACCTTTAGATAATTGTACACTTTTGAAAGAGGAGGAGAGTCAAATTTTCTGAAGGTATTTGCTGCCGTTGTTTCCATGTGGTTTCTCTATTTAATCCTTTCGGCCAAATGCGACACACCGAAGTACTTCACAAACATTCCGTCCTTACGGTGTGCGGTACCCAGATAACAATCGGGTTTTCGCTAGATATGTACAGTGCTTTAGGACTGATCTGTCGCAGCATACTTACGTACTCCATGGAGCAATCCTTCTTGAGAAGCTGACCGGTTCTCAGCTAGTCAAGAAATTCCCGGCATTTCATGGAACCCGAGTGTTCATTACCGCATTTACAGGTGTCCGCCACCTGTCCCTACCCTGAGCCAGATCAATCCAGTCCATGCCCCCCCCAACCCACCTCACTCCATCTAAATATTATCCTTCCATCTACGCTTGGGTCTTCCAAATGGTCTCTTTCCCAAAGGTTTTCCCACAGAAAACCCTGTGTAGGTCTCTCATCTCCCCCATACGTGCTACGTGCCCTGCCCATCTCATTCTTCTCGATGTGATTACTCGAATAATATTTGGTGAGGAGTACAGATCATTAAGCTCCTCATTATGTAGTGCCTCGTCCTTCTTAGACCCAAATATTCTCCTCAGCGCCCTATTCTTAAACATCCTCATCCTATGCTTTTTATTTACCAACATATGCACAATTTTGTAAAAACCTCAATTGGTTAAAACATTAAAATTACATCCTAGTTCCTCCCTCAGTGTCAGCGACCAAGTTTCACACCCATACAAAACAACACGTATAGCTGCATACCAATTGATAAACACGATAGAGACACGCCAGATTTGTAGCAGTTGTTCTCCTTGATCCACAACCCAGTAACCATGACTTGATTCCTGAGTGACTGATCTGATTGTGTTGGTCATGTGCCAGCGATGACCAGGACCAACGTAACGCCTACCCTCACGTTTATACTGGATGATCTGTGCTCACGTGTACCTTCCGTGAGGTCGTTGAACCAGGAAGGGTTGTAGCCAGGCAAGACTCCCATATTAAACTGTGCTGCAGTACATAGAGCAGAGAAGTGTGATTTTAGTATAAACCAAGTGGTCCCACACTGGGGGGTGGGAGCTATCTGTGTTCATAGTAGCATGCAAATGCGTGCCAGTATGTGGCAAGTGTTATAAAGTTTAATTGGACTCGTACGTGGGCTTATGTTCAGTAGAGTGTAGACGTCCGTGATTACTTTCGCCAGATAAAACCGCCACCAACATCGGAACCCGTTTCACACGTGCTTGGTTCCAAGAACGTATTAAATTCCAATCATAAGAATGCACAGCAACGTCAGGAAGCATAAACATTTGCAAAGAATTGTTTTTGATAAAATAAAAACGCTTATTGAAAGCCTAAAGTCTACTAGATTATTGAAGGAGAGCCTTGTTCTTTAAAGCACAGAAGCCGCCATTCTCGCTTAAGGCAAGACAGAGCTTGACTGAGCTTAGAATGATCTGCTCAACCGTAGGACAGTGGGTGATTATGTTCAGTTCAGCTGAGTAATTTCGAACATGGAACACAAGAGTATGCTTTGAAAAATTATATAATTTTCTCCAGTGTTTCTCTTCGGTAAGATAAAATATGTTTTAAGTTGCTAAGAAGTGATTATGGGCGCTGGCAGGGGCAAGCCAAATATTTGCCCCCAACCCGCCTCAATTGCATTTTTGGTAAAAAAAAAAAAGGGTATTGAAAAATAATTATGT
>Ga0123352_10020131_pt1 | contig 10632 bp, 6 predicted proteins | sample TergutLab28metaG_FD_89700 | JGI IMG/M metagenome (GOLD analysis project Ga0123352, IMG submission 89700) | Labiotermes labralis P1 segment gut microbial communities from Petit-Saut dam, French Guiana - Lab288 P1 | ecosystem: Host-associated > Arthropoda: Insects > Digestive system > Gut ... | reverse complement strand
ATTCTCCTCTTCTTATTATTATTATTTGTCATATAATTTACAAATTTATACAACACTTCCTAAAAAAAAACCACACAAAAAAAAAAAAAAAAAAAAAAAAAAGGAAGGACAATAATTTGCGAACAAAGAAAAAATTATATATGTTTTTTTTTTGGGGGGGGGGGTTAAGATGTGTGAATGCACCAATACTATTACGCTGCGGGCACAGCTGCAGACTGGCCCAAACATCCATTTCAATATTATCCTCTCAACCACGCCTAGGTCTTCGAATAAATTTTTCCATTAAAATCCGGTTTTCATTTTTTGTCACTGCCATTCTCGCTTGCATGTCCTCTCCACTTCGTGATCTGCGATTTGACTATCCTACTGACATCAGGTACAGTGTATTATATACTACTGATATCAGGTATAGTGTATAATCCTACAGATAGCATTGGTAGTGTATAATCCTCCTGTCCACAAGTGTAGTGTATAGCTCTACTTACATCAGGTGTTGTGTATAATCTTCCTGACATCCATTGTACTGTATAATCCTACAGATAGCAGATGTAATGTATAATCCTACTGACATCAGGTATAGTGTATAATCCTACAGACAGCATTGGTAGTGTATAATCCTCCTGTCAACAACTGTAGTGTATAGCCCTACTTACATCAGGTGTAGTGTATAATCTTACTGACATCCATTGTACTGTATAATCTTACAGACATCAGGTGTAGTGTATAATCCTACTGACATCAGGTACAGTGTATAATACTACTGACAAGCTGATCTGGGCGTTTTAAAGGGGAAAAATCTCTAGCATCTGACGAGAATAGAAACCCAGACTGTCCAAGCCATAGCTGCGACACTATACCTACTGAGCTATGTAGACTCCCCATGCAGTTTGTCCACCCACCCGTCACTTTCTCCCTGCAATTCATACACTTCCTGTCAGTAATGATGTCACATGGACCATACAAGGTCATTACTTTATCTGACAACTATGGCTTATCACTTCCTGACTGTCCTGTTATAGTAGCAACGGCGCCCACTCAGTCTTCTGCCCACACGCCTGATAGAACAGCGGTGGGAGTGACAGTAGACGGATAAAATAAGAACCGTCTAGTCAGCACATGCTTGTTACGACACAGTGTTCCTCTGTTTGGCACTGCATGTGTCATGGCACTTCTGACAGTCCGCGTACCGGCTGTACGGCCTCCCGCCTCTGTCACTCTCTAACACTGCGAGCGGCAGCTGTAACAAGGCCATTAGACTGTGCGGTTATCGGCACTGGGTCTCAAGGTCGCGCAAAAATAGCAGCATGAGGCCGCTGTTATCCTAACACTGCGTAATGTTGCTGCGGGGATTTCCCAGCCACGTTCGGAGCAGCGCTGCTGGTAAGCATCGCCAGCCGTCGAACATTGCTGTTACATTCTTTGACAAAGCGAACTTGAGTTATACATTATATAAAGGTCCAGTCCGTACCGCGCAAATAACACACTCCGTCCCGGTTATAAACATGACAGGCAATGCACGTATACACTTAACACTGCGGCGCGTTCGCGTAATCACGGTTGCCGTCTGAAAGTAATTTGTATTACATATTCCGAATGTGTGTTTGTAGCGTTGGTTATCCATCATGCAAAGCGCATGCGTCGTTTTATCGCCAGCTGTACCGCGTAACCATACGGCATGTACCATATTTTTCGGCATTATTTTATAAACGAGACGATATTTGGGGGAGGGGGGGGATTTACTGAACATAAAATGTGTTTTTATGTATTTTAATAATAAGCTGGACAGTCCTGGATAATTTTAATAATAAACTGGACAGTCCTGGACAAATTTAATAATAAACTGGACAGCCCTGGACAATTTTAATAATAAAATCGACAGTCCTGGACAATTTTAATAATAAACTGGACAGTCCTGGACAATTTTAAAAATGAACTAGACCGTGCTGGACAATTTTAATAATAAACTGGACAGTCCTGAACAATTTTAATAATAAACTGGACAGTCTTGGACAATTTTAATAATAAACTGGGCAGTCCTGGACAATTTTAATAATAAACTAGACCGTGCTGGACAATTTTAATAATAAATTAGACAGTGCTGGGCAATTATAATAAACTAGACAGAGCTGGACAATTTTAATAACAAACTGGACAGTGCTGGATAATTTTAATAATAAACTGGACAGTGCTGGACAATTTTACGCAATTCCGTTCCCTCGGGCGGCTGCGGGTTGCAACGTCAGCTGCTAGCAACTGAATTTAAAAAATCCATTTGCTTGTTTATGTCAGTGGATTCTGCTGCATCACACGTGTTGTCACTGTGTGTGTGTGTGTTAGGTTAGGTTACAGACCTCTGCTTTCGTAAACTCTGTCTTATTATTATTATTATTATTATTATTATTATTGTTATTATTATTATCAAAGCTGCTTTCTATCCAGTGTTCCCCGATTTTCGGAGAGGCATACTTTTTGGGGGGTTTCCAGGTTTAGACCGTTTGTCCTCCTCTCACCGCGGAGAACCGGGTTCGATAACAGGTCAGTTCATGTGAGATTTTTCATGGACAAAGTGACACTTTGACAGGTTTTTATCCCAGCGTTTCTGTTTCCCCTGTCAGTACCATTCCACCAATGCTCCACACTCATTTTCATCTACATGCTGCTCTTACCAGAAGGACAAATGGGCTTAGCCTGGAACTATCCAAAAAAGGAACGCTCTTTCGGCAAACGGGAAGCACTGATTGTTACTATTATCGTAATAATTCCTTCGCGAGAAGCGCTTACCTCATAGAGAACATACCGTGGTAATAATTACTGCCAGGGTGTGACTCACTCACCCATCAACTCACACCATGGATTTGATACAATGTGATTATCATTACTGTTACTGCCGCTACATTCACAGTCACAATGCTGCCATGCCACTGCAATATAGCGTGGCACTGCTGTATAGCACGGCACTACAGTATACCAACGCGCTGTAGTGTACCATGGCACTGCATTATACCTTGGCACTGCATTATACCTTGGCACTGCAGTATACCATGGCACTTCAGTGTACCAAGGAACTGCAGTACACCATGGCACTGCTGTATACCATGGCACTACAGTATACCAACGCACTGCAGTGTACCATGGCACTGCATTATACCTTCGCACTGCAGTATACCATGACACTTCAGCGTACCAAGGAACTGCAGTACACCATGGCACTACAGTATACCAACGCACTGCAGTGTACCATGGCACCGCACTATACCTTGGCACTGCAGTATACCATGGCACTGCAGTGTACCAAGGCACTGCAGTACGCCATGGCTCTTCAGTGTACCATGGCACTGCATTATACCTCGGCACTGCAGTACACCATGGCACTACAGTATACCATGGCACTGCAGTACACCATGGCACTACAGTATACCATGGCACTGCAGTATACCATGGCCACTATACACTCGTTACAATCAAATACCTGTTTTGTTTCTTCTCTCGTTTTAAATTCGACTTCACTAAATTACCTGTACTGATTGTCTTTCTCGTCTCTCTGCGCTCTGCTAATGTTTCAATTTGTTGTTTCCTGCGCTCGTGCTGTCCTTGTACTGCCAACAGGCTGTTTGTCAACACGTACATCATCATCATCATCATCACCACGAATTTCATTCTTTAAAATAAAACACCTGACTGTACATAATTTAGCGCAATCAATGCTTCGTTGATCTGGACGGCATGGTACGCCGTGTACGTTTGTAGTTGTTTAGCAACGTTTCGGGAGAGCATATCGGTCCCTTCTTCAAGGTACAAGTAGTCCATGAGCAGTACACCTTGAAGATGGCACCGATACGCTTTCCCGAAGCGTTCGTAACCAACCTATCAACCTACACGGCGTAACATTCCAGAAGAGCTAAGGCCTCTACACCGTGGTGCAAGCCTGAAATCTCGTCGCACAGTGCTACAAGTGCCACTGTAGGCCTACTCTAGGTTCTGTTGTTACTGAAACGAAACACGAACCCAGGACTTCACAATACAGTACAATACAATAGGTTCGGTGTGTCGTGCCGTTCACCGAACGCAGGCGTTCAGCAGCGAGGGCTGACGGCACAGCAGCTCTGTTGTACCGTGCTAGGTCTAATGGCAGTACCAAACATGACTGCGGCAAAGAAACATTCCTATCATAAAGCGAGGTATGTAGCGCGAATGGACAGACGAGAAACATCTCGGCATATCTGAACGTACAGTCAGCTGTCTCCGAATCCCGTGCTGAATGGCGGATGTAATGACATACAGCCTGCTGTCTGTTGCCAGAAATGGCGTCATGAGAGAACACATGACCTAGACGGCACGTGATGACATCACTGTGCTAAGCAGACCGGCTAAGGGAGGGGAAGTACTTTCTGCCTAAAGTTCCCCGATTTACGTCCAAGCACTGTTGTTTTGGAAGTTCCCTACTTGTAGATGTGCCGTTGGCTGACAGAATTAAACAGACACTCTGTTTCATATACACATTTACTAATACTGTATTGTCAAGGGCGCCACAATCATTTGGGTGTTACTGTCACCAAATTCCACAATCCCTCATTCATCCTGTCAAACGTCACGACAGACAGACAGACTTCAGAACAGCAGGGTATACTGACTGGGCTATGTGCTACTGGAGTGAGCAAAGGGACTCAATGAAAAGTGCCCGATATATGCCCGATTTTAACGAAATTTGGTTTAAGTCCCCACTAGGATCCAAAAATGTACCGGCCCTACCTTGTGACGAAGTGTTTTCTTTAGGATCCAGTACGTGCATCGGCCCCCGGATGGCTTCTTGCAGCAGGCCGCCATCTTGTATGACGTCACTGTTCCTCAGTACATGGACACACTGATTGATGGTGACCGGCGCGTTGTAGTTCAGCCGGGAACCGATGTGCACGTCACTGCTGTTTTCCATGTGGATATTCGACGGGGTCCCACCAAGCTGTAAAACACCTGTCGAAATCTGTGGCACATTGTATGTGGATGTCGCAGCATAGTGTTCGTCCTGCTCGAAGCTAGAGTTGCTATATCCATCGTCTCCATCGTCCCGTTTGGCTGCCTCATCCGCTCTGATATCCCGCAAAGACACCACTGCACTTCTGGTCGGATCCGTGACGACGTCAACCGACATCGCAATTCGACATTAACCTTTGAAACGCCTAAGTTAACCTGAATTACGTTTAAACACTCAGTCCGTACCGCGCAGTAAACACATTCTCTGTTATACAAACCAGTCAGTTAATGCTGTACAGGGAAATAATCGCTGTTTGTTCTCAGATCCACACAAAACACATAAATACACGGTGTGGGCAGAACGTAGAATTGTCGAATGTTAAACTGGCGGGACGTGTAAAGCGGTTTTAACAGCCGAAGGGCCCTTTCACAACAACACAACAGCCGCCCTAACAATCCAATAACGGCGCACTCATCCTCCAAACCGCACTCGCTCAACTCCACACACGCAACAACCAAACGCCTCTCCACTCCTCTCTACCCAACTGCTCTGCCCAACTAACCCGCACATGCGCCAAACTGCTGACATTGGCAAAACCGGAGAGGCAGTCATGTTACGTGGCAGCAAAGACGAGAGATCCAAACTGATACGGTAGTTTGTGCTCTATCGGCTGCGAACAGCGAGCTGTTGCTGGACCGCGGGAACGAAAAGTCAGTTGTTTTATCAGCGCGGGAGGGGAGGAATGTTGTGCAACCCTGACCATTGTGAGGTGCTGGTCCTGAATGTCTGGAGAACTGAGGAAAACCATGAGATGGGTCACGACAGCTGGTCTGCGAGCTGCAGTTTTCACTGGGGACCAACGGAATACAAACGTTACAGACATTAGGCTACGCAGCAATACAGACGCGACGCGACGCACCAAACCCAGTTCTGCATGAACATGGCTGCCACCCAAATTAACTCGTCATACGAGCGGCTTAACACTGAAGAAGTGAGGCACCGAGAAAAGTGAAACGAAACAAATCACATTTTAACTTGTGCTGATTTTCTACAACTTTTTCATTGCCTTTTTTTTCCTGCTGTCTGAACATGCTTTATTCCAAACAACAACAACAACAACAACAGTCCGAAATCCGATTCTCCAAAGAACATTCCGATCATCCGTTACTCCGAACAATAAAAGGCCGATCATCCGATACTTCAAACAACAACAGTCCGATCATCCGGTATTTCAAACAGCAACATTCCGGTCATCCGATACTTCAAATAACAGCGACAACAAAAGTCCGATATTCCGATACTCCAGACAACAGTCCGATCATCCGCTACTCCGAACAACAACGGGCCGATCACCCGGTACTTCAAACAACAACAGTCCGATATTCCGACACGGCAAACAACAACAACTGTCCGATATTCCGATACTCCAAACAACAACGAAAACAACAACAACAGTCCGATCATCCGATAAACCAAACAAAAACAGTCCGATATTCCGATACTCCTGTAGTGTATGTCGGAATGGGGCTGGACCTCCACCAAATCTTATATCGACAAATACTACGGGTAAAGAATCGTACACCGTTTCGCAGGGTAGTTATGCTGCCACCAATCAGATTACTATCTGATAAAAAGGACTCCAAGACAATATAATAAAGTCGCCTAACTACATATTCTAAATTTCTATGTACACAATATTTACACTGGGAATAAAGAAATAAGCTCTCAAATAATTTCGTAAGTAGTAAAAGTTAGCTTGCCTGAATATAAATAAAATTAAGTGAATTTAGAATAAATAAATCCGAATTCGATCCAAAATGTACGCAACTCAATTTAGTCAGAATTTCCCCCAAACAATCAGCATGGCTTACCTGGTAAAATTAGCAGGCTGAAGATCATTGCACGTTTCACGATCAACTATATACTGCCTTCCTTATAATTTTCTGCACCAACTCAGGATACGTAACTTCGGCAACAATGCACGTACAACAATGCACGTACAACAATGCACGTACACGTTGCGTATTGAGAGGTCGTTCCAAAGGGTTTAACAAACTGTCACTATAGTCACTTTCAGCCGCACGATGCCTCTAAGGCCAACGAACGGCATCGGCATTTGCTGAATAAATAAAAGTGCGTGGCAGTCCTATCCTGTCTGTATGTAACAAATACAATTTCCATTCCAAGTTACCATTTACAAATTACAAATTTCAAACCGAATCTTAATTAAATATACATTACACTCCAAACAACAACAGTCCGATAAACCTACATTGTAAACAACAACAACAGTCCGATATTTCAATACTCCAGTAACAACAACAACAGCAACAACAGTCCGATATTCCGATACTCCAAACAACAACAGTCTGATATTTCGATACTCCAAACAACAACATTCCGAACATCCGATACGTCAAACAACAACAGTCCGATATTCCGATACTCTAAACAGCAACAGTCCGATATTCCGATACTGAGAAAGAACAACAACAGTCCAATATTTCAATACTCCAAACAACAACAACAACAACAGTCCGATATTCCAATACTCAAAACAAATACAGCCCGATATTCCGATACTCCAAACAACAACAGTCCGATATCCCGATAATCCAAACAACAACAAAAACAAAAACAACAGTCCGATATTCCAACACTCCAAACAAAAACAACATTACGATTTCTGACACTCCAAATAACAACAACAGTCCGATATTCCAACACTCCAAACAAAAACAACATTACGATTTCTGACACTCAAAAGAACAGCAACAGTCCGATATTCCAATACTGCAAACAACAAGAGTCCGATATTCCGATACTTCAAACAACAACAGTCCGATATTCCCATACTGAGAAACAACAACAACAATCCGATATTCCGATACTCCAAAAAACAAAAAACAACAACAGTCCAATATTCCAATACTCCAAACAACAACAACAGTCCAATATTCCGATACTCCAAACAACAACAACAACAGCAGAAGCAGCAGCAACAGTCCGATATTCCAAACAACAACAGTCCGACGTTCCAATACTCCAAACAACATCAACAGTCCGATATTCCGATACTCCAAATAACAACAACAACAGTCCGATAATCCAATACACCAAACAAAAAAACAGTCCGATTAACCAATACGTCAAACAACAGCAACGAATTTCCGATTAAACTGAATTTCGGTGTCGCGACTTACTAACCTTAACTAACTATGATGTACCGTCCCTTCAGCCAAAACCGGTGATGTACCGTCCCTAAAGCCACAACCGGTGACGTACCGTTCCTTCACCCAAAACCGGTGATGTACTGTCCCTTCAGCCAAACCGGTGATGTACCGTCCCTTCAGCCACAACCGGTGATATACCGTCCCTTCAGCCACAACCGGTGATGTACTGTCCCTTCAGCCAAACCGGTGATGTACCGTCCCTTCAGCCACAACCGGTGATGTACCGTCCCTTCAGCCACGACCGGGGATGTACTGTCCCTTCAGCCACAACCGGTGATATACCGTCCCTTCAGCCACAACCGGTGATGTACCGTCCCTTCAGCCAAACCGGTGATGTATCGTCCCTTCAGCCACAACCGGTGATTTACCGTCCCTTCAGCCACAACCGGTGATTTACCGTCCCCTCAGCCACAACCGGTGATTTACCGTCCCTTCAGCCACAACCGGTGATGTACCGTCCCTTCAGCCACAACCGGTGTTGTACCGTCCCTTCAGCCACAACCGGTGATATACCGTCCCTTCAGCGACAACACTGAAAATGCGAGTGTTTTAATGGGGTTTGCGTCATGTCATTAACCGTGGGACAAAATGAGAAATAATGTGATGGGTGGAGCATGTGACAGTGCGGTGAAGACGAGTGGCGGGTACAGGGGAATGGAGGGAACACCCGAAGGAAAGAGAGTACTTGGAATCCTAGACATACATGGGAGTATAATATTAAAGCAGATCTTAAATCTGTTTGGAGGGCTTGAATTGTATTAATCACGCTCAGAACTTGGAACAGTGGTGGGCTATTGAGCACGAGGTAATGAAACTTCAGGTTCCGTAACATGTGGTGAATATGACTGGCTGAGGAACTGTTAGCTTCTCAAGACAGACTGCTTCATGAAGGTAGTGTCTTAATTTGCTCCGTATCTGAGCAACAGATTTACGTCACACACTGACTAAACTTCATCCTCACCTCGGGTAATTTTACTCTCTGACTCACATATCACAAACAAAGTTCACTGAATTGGATAGACGAAAGTCGATTAGTAACAATTTTGGTGGCAGTAGTCCTTACACTAGTACAGGCAAACAAATAAGAATAAACAGACATAAACCAAACAATACAAAAACACAGTACAAACAGCACAAAACACAGGACATACAACTACACATATTACCAAAACACCCACACATTACAGAACCCCCACGTACAGTCACCCACACATTACACAACTAGGTAAAACAACTACAATACAAGGTACACCCAAATGAAATAGTCACAATACAATCAAATACCCTCAGTATAAGTTCATCCTAATGTACATGGTACTTTTTCTTCAAATAAACCGTAACTCACTTCACTTCACTTCACTTAACTTCATTTCAATATAAAATTACTTAACATAAATCACGTCATTTCATTCCACAGCACTATACTTCACATCACTTCACTAGAATATTAAAATAGATCTTAAGGAAATGAAACAGATTTTTCACTGGATTCAGCTGGCTTCGGATAAGGATTAGCGGTAAAATAAAAGTGGTATATGTGAGCTCATAAATGTGTGTGTGTCACTTCATAGCGTATAGACCTACAAAGTTCACAAATGTGGTCTCGGACCCCGGGTTGGAGAACATTCGCTACAGGATTCAACTGGCCTAGCATGGCTGGTGGCACGCTGCTACTGTTCCGGAACTTGCCGGTTATTGTTTATTGTATTTATCTGTTGTTTATTTGATAGCACTGCTCCTGACTGAAATACGGCGTTCAGTTACTGGATGACAGCGCAAAATATGATTTGGAAGTGGTCGTAGATGATCGTGGCATTTGTCTGGAAAGCTCAAAACAACCACGAAAGACGCCAGTGAGGGTAGACTATGGCTTGTGGGGTTCGAAATTGGCACCTCTTGAATGCAAGTCCAGTGCGTTGTTGATTCAGTGGACTTGTGCTGGGTACCTTAGCTACTAGCAGCTTCTCAAATGTGGAATCGTGGCTGTCCAGTTAGACTTCCCATGCTTGCCCGCCGAATTTGCTTCGGCAGTTCCTAGGTAGGGTCTGCCTGCTTTCGTTAAGAAGCGGGGGCTACTGGGATCGAGGGGCTTCTTGAGCTAGGAAAATGTCCATGTGCGTAAACATTTCGTGACTAAGGCACTAGACTAATTACTTCTAATATTAGTATTTCTAGTGTTCAGGACAGTTGACTGCTCAGACGGTTCCCAGGCATTACCCGAAACGACTAACATTGACGTATTTATATTGAAAAATTCAGCTCGTACTGCGCAGTAAACACATTGCTTCTCGGTTATAACAAGGCAGACAAAACTTACTTACTTACTCCATGGTGCAGAGTCCTTCTTGAGAAGCTAACTGGTTTGCAGCTAGTCAAGAAATTCCCCGCATTTCACGGAACCCGAAGGTTCATTACCGCACTCACAAGCGT
>Ga0123352_10020130_pt1 | contig 10633 bp, 5 predicted proteins | sample TergutLab28metaG_FD_89700 | JGI IMG/M metagenome (GOLD analysis project Ga0123352, IMG submission 89700) | Labiotermes labralis P1 segment gut microbial communities from Petit-Saut dam, French Guiana - Lab288 P1 | ecosystem: Host-associated > Arthropoda: Insects > Digestive system > Gut ... | reverse complement strand
TGTATAATGTTTTTTAATTAAACCATTTTATTTTATTTTTTATTTAGTTTGGGTGTGTGGGGGGGGGGGGGTTTGGGAGGGTGGGGGGGGTTGTTTTTTTTTGGGGTGGGGGGGGGGGGGGGGGGGGGGGGTTGGATTGGGATTCAGATTGTAGTTGTTACAGATATTTATCATATTTATTGAACAGGAAAGGTAGAAGGTGAAATTGCCCCTGCTCCACAGCACTTGTTCCTTGAAAGTGTATGGGAGAGTGGAGGTAAATCTGTATGTGTCCGTAACTTTTTATGGCAGTGAGTGATCATTTGCAAACTTAAACCACTGCAGCCCCAGTAATCCAATGGATATGAGGCTGCATTGACTGGTTAGCCCTGGGCATGGTGTAAATAAGAAATACTCCTCCCCTTGCCAGGAATTGCAACCTTGTTGTCTGCACAGCCAGTTAGTGACTGGGCTGTAAAGTGATGTATTAAGTATGCTCTGTTTTTACAAAAATGTAATTTATTTGATCATGAATAAAAACATTTATATCTTTCTGACATGTGTAATGCACCACGTTCATCCAAATGCCATTTTCATGTATATTCTGAATAAACAAAGGCACAATGAAAGTAAATCCAAATTCCAGTGCAGAGTGAATAATATGAACAGGTTTTGAACCTGACACCTTTGATTGCATAGCAGGGCAGACACATTGTAAAGATTAAAAGTTAACTGTTCTCAAGTTCTGAAGTAGACTTGTCCTTTTTTTATTATTTTTGGCATGTGCAACAGAAGTTTGTAAGTATTGAGTCAAGCAATTCAGCTTGCCTGCAGTAGTCTAGATTAGTAAAAGGCATGCATTACATTGCAATCTGAAGTGTGATGAGTAACTTCTCCCAAGAATGTTCTTCTAAGGGGTCAGTTTGTATGAGATATTAGATCAGATCTATTTTCCTATTTATGGCAGAGAATATTTTTTCACTCATTGCAAGCTGGTATGTGTTACAGAATAAAGTGTCATCCTGAAGAAAGGCGGTAAAGAAACATTGTATATGTTCAGGAAGCTGTGGACCAGACATAATGAGCAGACCTTTAGTTCTTAGATGATGGAACCATTTTTAAGAAGGGGACAAGTAGATGGTTGATGTTCAAAGTGAGATACATGTACAAAGCACTGCTGTCACAAATGTGTCTATTAAGAAGCTATTGCTGATGTAAGACAGAAGATTCACATTATGGGAATTGTCTTCTATCTTACATGTGTCACTGTAAATGATTTAGTACATAGTAACACTGAAATTAGATGTGTTAAAGTGGCTTACTGCAAGTGAAGAAAGGACACACAGCACCTTTGGAACAGTAATGTTTATATTCCTAACACTGCAATGCAGAATACATTATGCAGAAAAAGAGACCAGAGTTCCTTACAAAATGGAGTTTACTGCAAGACATTGCACAAATGATTCTGGGCGTATGCTGATGCTCAAACTTGAATTGTGAGGGCAGAAACTTTGCTCCAACATTGAGGAGATGCAAGCCACTGCTGTAGTCCTACTAAAGGTGTCAGAAGATGATCTACTGCATGTATTGGAGAAATGGATGGAGTGCTGCAAAAATGTATGGCTTGTGAAGGACACAGTGAAAAAAGTACTCTACTGTATTTACCTAACTATAAGGCGAGCATATTTTTTTCCTAACTGTCAGCTGAAAAATGAGGGGTTGCCTTACAGTTGTGCACAAAGTTAAAACACATTCTGTATAGGTATTTTCCTGGACATTTAAATTTAGAAAGGGTTGTTTTATATGCAGGGGCATATTTGTCTAAATAACATTATATAAATAAATACTATACATCAGTCAATAACACAACTTTTATTTTATATAAAATGGTATATGTGTCAGGGTGACATGTTTCGACCTAGTTGGTCATCCTCAGGCCCTCCAAGAAAACAGACCCAAGAGTTGTTTAGTTTATCCGCATTGTGGGATCCCAAATGCTCACAAGTTTCAGTTACAGAAGCAAAACTTTGTAGGTTGTATAAATTGAACTGGTTATGTGACAGTTTTAACTTACTCTTATCTGATATGGCAGTATGCTAAAATCACTATAAAAGATAATATAAAAACTTACATTATTTTAGTTTTAAGAATTCTTCAAGCAAGGTAATATGTTAAAAAGGTAGTACATTAAAAGACCAACTGTCTATAAAAGACCTCTTTACTTACTGAACTTTATGGGGCATGTTTATTATTTGTCAATGATGAGAGAAGCTGATTATCTTCCTCTTTGATGGCATGGAGATAAGAAGGAAATTCACATCACGTGAGGTATTAGTATTTGATGGTAATGTCGTGTGTTCTTGCAGCTTAGTTGGCTAATGTCAAACTTTTTTTGTGTGGTTGGGTTGAGTTCGTTATCCTGTATTCGGGTGAGAAGGTGGTTGTTTCCAGACGTTGTGTTGATTTTTCTCATAGACCTTGGAGTTAAGGGTGATTGGCCTGACGTAGGTTGCTTGACAGCTTGTATCACTGTGAACCGGAGTGTTGATCTTATGCGACTTTCTTGAAGGGCCTGAGGATGAATGACTAGGTCAAAACATGTCGCTCTGACATATACCATTGTATATAAAATGTTGTGTTATTTACTGACGTATAATATTTATTTGTATGTTATAACACTTCGGGATGGAAAACTTCAAAAGTAAATAACATTATGCCAAAGTTGGGGACACATTGGATACAGAATAGTGTTAGTAGTCTCATTACTTGCCAAATGTCCTTTGTGATACCTCTGATCTTAAGAATTTCTCACATATCTGTGACCCTTGTTGTGGTAATTGTACTCAAAAATCTTTAATTTTTGTCATGAGCGTGTCTTATTGATCATTACAAAATTGTTATTCTATGCCAGTATTTAAATCTCAGTTGCTTTATCGCTCCTTACATATGTGTATGTAAATAAAATGTTGAGAAGCTTCAAATGAAAATGTTCAAAGGCACTTCCATTGAGCTTCTTGAGACTGGATATGCCCTGCAAGCAGTAATGAAAGGTACACAGTTGTCCGAATCTATACGTTAGTTATATTTTGTAACTCAGATGTGTATATTGAATTTTATGTGAAACACACAAGTGCCAGTTTTTTGGCACTGGGTTACTATCTTAGTATGATTTTCACTCATTTCTTGTATATGGGGTATGAAATGAATGCATGATGTGGAGGTTCATTTCTCCATATATATATATATATATATATATTTTGCCACAGTAATAGTTTTCACAGAATTTTGTAACAGTTTTGAAAATTAGATGTCACATATAATGGGGTGCAACAAGAAGAAAATTGTGCAAGGAACGATTTCTTAAATTGAGAACTTTGAGACTGGAATTTGTATAGACAAATGGTTTGCTGTACACTCGGAATTTGTATAGACAAATGGTTTGCTGTACACTCTTGGCATGGAAACTGTAACTGTACCCTGGTCTGTTGGTCATGCTCTTGTGTAGTCTCCTGTAATTCACAGAGGTTGTGTTTTATTTCATAGAATATCCAGTGCCTGAAGTTTGTTTTTGATGAAGCAACGAAAAAAAATAAGAGGACCTGTATGAATTTGATGAAGAAATGTTATAAAGAATTAAAGAAAAGTTGCAAGCTGAAATATTAAGGGAAGTGATGCAGGAAAAACTTGAAGCCTTCAAGCTGGAATTGTGATTTTAAGCACATTCAAAATGTGTATTAAGGTTTTTTTAATTTTGGAGTAATACATTGAACCCTTGTACCGTGAAAGTGTTATTGTTTTAGATCTTGTACCCCGCAATTATGTCAAAACTGCTGTAATTTGTGGACCATAAGACATGTTTTTTTTTTCTTTTCATTATTTTTCTTCCTCTGATCAGTACTGTGTAAAATTCTCTTGTATCTTATTGAGCTAATGTGCATCATTGTGACTTTCACAGGAACTATTCATGAGATTCCCATGTTTAGTTGGGGGATAGCATTAGTTATTACCTTACAGTTACCAACACTGGTTCAGTAGCATTCAGTGATAGTGAGTTTGTCAAAATAAATGAATAAATGTGTTCTTGTAAGGGAATTTGTGGTAAACAGACAAGCATTTTGTGTGAAGTAAGTTGCAAATTAAATGTGATAAGAGTATGTGAAGAATTTGGTAATACAGCAGCAAAAAGCATGTTGGTCCACTTCCAACCAAGAGAATGTTACATTGATGGAGAAGACATGATTTACAAGAGTAGAGAAGAGTCAACATTCTTTCCATCGATGTATTGCAGAACAGCCATACCTGGAAGCAGAGCTAAAGAACTGGATAGTGGACCACAAACACAATGGAATTTCTGTGTCTGTAACACTGACCATTTCTGAAATTATAAGATGGGTAGGCAAACATGGCATTACTTATTTTACTTGGACAGCTTCTGGATGTTGGCAGATTTATGGAGAGTCAAGGCAATCAGGAACTGCGTTAGCTTTGTTGGTATAGTGACTAGATGAGGGTGCATGATCTGTGATTTGAATCCCAGCTGGGGCAAGAACATTTTCTCCAAAACTTCCGGACTGGCTCTTGGGCCCACCCAGCCTTCTGTCCAATGGGTACTGGAAACTCTTTCCCTGGGAGTAAAGTGGGCAGTGAACAGACTGACCACTGACCACCATTTAATGCTGAGATTAAGATAAGTGGAACTTTGTCTCCTATATGCCTTCATAGCGTGTACAAAGACAACTTTACCTGTACCTTCTACTGTGAACTAAACATGTGTATTTATACTAGAATAGCATGAGATGCCAGCTGAGAATGGAACATGTACTTCAGAAATTAGTTATTCCTGCTAGGAAGAAATGTTTTATATTATTCATTCTGTGCATTGATAAATAGTTTATGTTTTTTAAACCAACTAAATGCACAAATATTCAATTACTAGTTATAATACTAGTAATAAACATTTGTGCATTTAGTTGTTGGTTATTTAAAAAATATTAACTATTGAATAATTGTTTATATAAGATTACAGTGTATCTGAAGTATTATTTCCATAAATATTCCTTCTATGATGCTGCTGTGTCTTGTGGTCCATAAAATATGTTAATTGTGGACTGTCAAGATTTGGTTAAAGAAAATGTGTTGTCCTGTGCATAGTGACAAACAGAGAGGACTGTGGGATGTGGAATCTTGAATGCAGCGCCAAAACTTAATGCAGGCTAACAGTTTAAATGCTGGCTGCAGGATGTATTTGAAATTTGTTTTATGCTTATTATCATTATACAATTGCTTGGCAGGGCATTGTTTTTCAAGTTGTCACCTTTTATATTGTTTTAGTGGAAACCAAATGAATGACTAATCTTCATTACAAATAGAGACAAATTGCAGTGGCAGTCAATAGAAGCAATTGTGTTGTCAGATAGGACCCACTTAGATTATTACTGTCACTGCATACTTATTTTTTTCTCTCTCTCTGTCTCTTTCTGTCCCACAACTTTCAGGTTCATACCATGCATGTTCCATGAAATTGTCATTTCAGAGTGTCCTTCAAGGGCTGTAATGTGTATGGGTGGATCAATGAAAGTGTTATTGGTGGATGTCGTACATACATATATACATACCTACCTACGTACATTCCATGGGTCCACAAGTGTGTCACAAAGACAATAGGATGTGGAACAAGTCATAAATATACAAATATACACAATTTTTGCAGTGAAAATTACTATAAATATTTTATAAAACAGTATTATAGATATCTTTATGCATAAAAATTGGTGGTGTTGAATTCTATGAATTACTGTTATTTGAATTCCACTGAAAGTATGGCAGTTACTTGGTTTACCTACATAAGTGCATATCAGATTCTCAAATTTTATGTATTATATTGATTATACCAGTTTATGTACAGTACTTGCAGTTGTAAGCATTCTGAAGAAGGCTTATGCTTGGAAAATAAGCAGGAAGAAAATATATTTGTGAATAAAAGTACCTACGCAGTACTCTGTGACATTCAGAGTGGTATCTTGTTGCAAAGTAGCAGACTTTGGAATGTGTACCAAGAATATGCACACACACACACACACACACACTTTTAAAGGTATTTGGTGCAAGAAACATGTGCATTGTGTTTGGACAGAAGTTCATTAATGTTAATGTATTCTTCTTGATCAGTGATACTAAATTGTTTTAAAGTCATGATTTTGTATTGATTGTGTTGCAGGTGTAATGTTTTCAGAACAAATTCAGACCATACCTTACAATAGGCTGCTGAGTGACTTTGTATGTTTTGGTCAAACAGTGCTGCAAGAATTGATTGTGCTTGAGGTTTTGAGCAATTGAAGCAGGCTTGCCAGCAACCCACTGTTCTTTCAGAAAATGTGCCAGTCTGATTGCTTGAGATTATACTTTTAAGATGTACCAGACAGAATTAGTGCCTATATGTTCATGAAGTTTATTGCAGGTTCAAATTAAAGGGATTTCCAGTATGTGTGGTGGGAAACTTAGAACACACACAGTAATACAGAGTGATTCTTAACAAGCCTATTGGCCTTTTTGGTGCTGTTTTTTATGTAAAGGATAGTTTTTATTTCCATATTTCCATTGTAGCTTGTAATGTATAGTGTTAATGTGCTGCATATAGCGTTGTTTGTTGAGTGATGACAGGCTATGTCTGTTACTGATCATGAATACCAGGCTATGTCTATTATTGATCATGAATACCAAGCTTCTGAGCAGTGGCATAGCTAGGATTCTTGGGCATCTATGCACATTTTATCAGTAGACTGTTTTGAACCTATGAGGTACATGGTCACTTTATATAATATAGTCATAAATGTTTTCAAGTAAAGCTCTTTTTTTTTAAATCTTACTTGTCTTAATTATGTACAGAATCGACATAATTATCACATTGAGGACTTATATAAATTCTTAGTCAAACATGCATTAACATGTGCACCACCCTGAATGGCATTGGCATGTACAATAATTCAGTTTTCAGAGAATTTGAACATCTGTTGTATATTTGCAAGAAACCCCAAACTAGGTTCTGATTTTTAAAAATTCTGCTTCCTGGCCCTTGTGTTTGCAAGTAAGTTCTTTTGTATTCATTTTGATTGCTTTTTGTGTTCAATATCCAAAGTAACAATATCATTTAGCCTGGTTTGGCCTGTCAGATTTCTTGTGTTGTTTGTTTATTATAATTAATTTACTAAGTGACCTTTCAACATTCACCACAGATACCAGAAGCATAAAAAACATGAGAACTCTATGTGTGTCTCACAAAATTCACTTCCAAACTACTGTTCTATGTAAGAAATATTAATGAAAATTTACTTCTTTATTTTTACAGTGAACACTGCTTAACAGGGAAACTGCATGAGAAAACTGAGGGGAAAATTGAGGATGTACCACACCTGTCTGTCGAAATTTACACACAGGTTTAAAATTTCTGCTTTTGGCATATTAGAGTGTTTCTTTTGGGGGCAGGTTGGGAGGATGGTTAAAAAAATTCAACATAATTGTTCATTTTGATATGTTCCATATTCTGTGCTTTAATTACATGCATAAATTTTATTAAAAGACAAACAAATGCACTTTGGTTTTATGGATGTAGTTTTGAGAACAAGAATACAGGTTTAAATAAAATGTGTCTAGATCACTCCACGGTTTAACAATCATAGTTTTTGGTGAACGGCTTGGAACTCTTTTTAAGTCCTTAGCAGTTCACTTTACAGACTATGTCATCGCTCACCAATCTGGATCACAATTCCCGCACACATCTTCTATGTACATCACTCCACAAAGCTGTACTCCAAACAACAACTTTTAGCTTCTGACATTTTATATTCATTGTTATTTTATTTTTTTATTCAGCCATGAATTTTAACCAAAAACCATATGATTTTTAAACTGTGGAGTGATCTAACTATATTTTAATTATATTTGTATTCTTGTTCTGACCACCATGAAGTTGGCTGCTTGAGTGGCCGAAACATGTTGGCGACCCCGTTGCAATAAAATTACATCCACAAAACCAAAGTGCATTTGTTGGTCTTTTAATATAATTTATACTTGTTTATTGTTCGTTTTGCTAAAAACTATTGATGAGTTTGAGAATTTATCTTTTTGTCTATAAATTATCTTACAAAACAGCCCCCTGAAAGTAAGATATTACATTTCATACACTGTTGCCAAATTTGGTACATACTGTTATTATGCTACATTTGACAATGCTGAGGCATTGTGGTGCAAAGTTGAGGTCTTGCTAATATGCTCAAAATCACTTGAAATATTGGTGTTCTGTAAGTGTAAATGTTTGAGTTGGGATCTTATGCTTTGCATACTGATGCTGTGTGGTAGCTATACTCCTGCTCCGAGCAAGATATTTAAGGATAGTCAGGTTTAAATATGGACATTAGTTTTAATTGTCGGTGTGGGGAACAGTAATCAGAACAGAGAACTACAATTCCAAAGTCGCAGGACTGATGTCACCTCCAATCCATTACAGATTTTTTGCCATTAATGACATCTCACACCTTTAAGACAGATTTTGAGACTGTAGGGAACACCAGGCCCAGTATTGCACAGAGCAGGAGTATTTAATGTAATGGTATTAGTCATGTGCCTCTTGTGTTTCAATGTCATAACATCAGACTGTATGGCTTCTTCATCCATTGATATTATGGTGAGTTATCTAATTACAGAGACTTCATTTGTTTTCTGTTCTGCTGTCAGTACATGTCTAGTATTCTTGACCACTCTTTCCTTCTCTTTTAAATCTGAATTTGCTGTCCCAAATTATCATATAATGTACATAACAGAAGTGCAAACTTTCCTGAGCAAAAACCACACTGAAAAGTACAGACCTCATGAAAGGTCAATTTGCATTTTTTGTTACTTACACAAGTTATGTTTAACCAATTAAATACATATATTCTGGGCCATCATCTCACATGCACTGGGGTATGAAATGTTAGTTGACCTTTGAATTTGATTATCCGGACCAACAAATGCATAACATATATTTATTAATAATATTTTCTACATCAAAAGTACTCCTAAATGTTTCAGTGCATATGTATCATCATCAGGGATATATAAAATATTATTAATAAATATATGTTGTGCATTTATTGGTCTGGATAATAAACTGTACAAAATTCACACCCTGTACATCACAATAACATTTTAATTTAAATTTAATTGTAGAAGGTTTGCATTCTGTTTTAAAAATATTATAGCCATTTCTGTTATAAAATTATGAAAGGAAAACTGAAAGGTCATTTATCACAGTTTTTACATATATATTTTGGTTTATGTAGTGTTTGCATAAAAAAAAATTGATTAATTGAGCACTGTCATGGATTAGGGTTGGAGATGATATGACAGATACATTTCTCACAGTCAGATACACACACACACACACACAATGTGCAGTCCTGACTGGTTATCTGTACAAGATTTATATACTTTCAATCTAAGCCTCCAGCATAGGAAGCACCAAGCAGTGGCATAATTTACAAGTTCAGGACAGATTGGTAATTAAATAATGTGAGGCCTGTGACTTTTTGTATTGACACTTAAGTACAGTGCAGCAGTTTTGTCTAAATACACGAAACTCCTGAAGTATGTACCTAGTGTCATATTATTCCTTTATGCTGCATCTCACGTATGTATTCAGTACAAGTTAGTAATGTAGTACAAGAGACTGGAAAAATACATTTGTTTTAACCTGTACCACACCACTTACATTGTGTGTATGCCTGCACTGTTAGGCCAGTCCATTGACATTACATTTACATGTATGTTGTAGAATACTAAGCACAGCAGGTAGCATTTGTCAGAAATTATACTATGTGCCACTGTGTTATATGTCACATGCTCTTAATATTTAAATATGGCTTTTTATTTGTATGATTCTCTCTCTTTTGTTTTTAAATATTGATGAAAAGTGCATTACTTTTTGGACAGTACAGCTGTAGTGAATGTGGGTTGCTTCAAGGGTGGGTACAAATAAGACAATTATTCTTATGCACAAACTGAATTAGGTGAAAGATTCCTTACTGGATTTTTGTGTGTGATTTCCTTTGTGGCAATAGGATTTGCAAGAAGTGTTTCATATTTATGTTATAGCATATTTCCCTATTTGAAACATCGTCTAAGGCCTGCTGGTGGTGTTTTCTGTAGTAACATTTTCTGTGACATGGTTCTTGTTGATGAGATACATTGTAATGAGAATTGGTCCCCAGTTCCATGCTGTTTCCTACATTGCATAATGCACACCTTACTTTTAATGCCATATTCAGCTGAACCTCTTGATTGGAACACGCACTTATCCAATGACTGCCTGGATGTAGGAGCTGATGGGCAGGATATGTTATCTAACTACTAGTCACATGTGGTAGTAAATATGTTAAGAATCATTCTGTATGGACATGCATACATAGATGTGCATGTGTGTGCTAGTGAGTATTTTAGGAATTAAATTCCTAACAGCTGATCACATACTGCAGTGATGCTTTATAATGTTCATTTGTTTTATTCCATTTTCTTACGCCAATCTATCTCTTCCCCCCCCCCCCCCCACCTCCCTTTCCCATTTCTCATTCAAAAAACAAAAAACAAATAAATATAAAAATAAAAAAAAAAAAAAAACTAT